>Ga0207900_100020_pt1 | contig 222373 bp, 218 predicted proteins | sample LinPmetageLP39_FD_184052 | JGI IMG/M metagenome (GOLD analysis project Ga0207900, IMG submission 184052) | Marine viral communities from the Pacific Ocean - LP-39 (SPAdes) | ecosystem: Environmental > Aquatic > Marine > Oceanic | place: Pacific Ocean | collected 2010-06-14
ACAAACGCTCGGCGTGCAGTGAAAATCGATCGCAGCGGTCAAGCCAAACCCAGGGCTGCTTGCCTTTTGCGGCATCGGCGGCTTAAGTTGATGACATTGACCACTAAACGCCTTGTGCTTGCAGCTCACAAGCCATCTGATTATGGTTTCACCACCAACACCAGTGCGCTTTTCTTCAACGATTAGATCGACCCCACCATCAGCACCTCTGTCTGGATCAGTGATGATCTTGTAGCCCATGAACGAAAGAAAATCGCGCGCAAACAGTTCGAATGTATCTTGCATTCCGCTTGCTTTGTGAGCTTCTGGTATCTCTTTAAAGTCCAAAACAGCCAAATTCAATGCTCCGTTCTTATTGAGGCTAACAGTTGAGTGGACCGACGGCTTTATGATTGCATATTCGTGACTTCTTCATAACAACACCTCGGCCGGTCGATTAAATACGTAAATTTTCTTTTAAAACAGACAGTTACCTTCTCGCCACTGCGTGCTGCCTGTATTCGCTTGACTTCCTCTTTTTGTGCAACCAATCGTACTGGACAAACGTATAGTATGGATGTGATACGGATACCACAGCAGCCAAGCCACGCCTGCGAGAACAGTTTCGTAACGTCATCAGGGTGAATCACTACAGTATTCGGACGGAGAAGACCTACTGGTGTTGGATGCGCTATTTCCCGCGCTACCACCGGATGCGTCACGCTCTGGAGAGAGGGCCAGCGGAAGTTAGCGAGTTTCTTACCTGGCTGGCCGTTAGGCGGCATGTAGCGGCTGCCACGCAGAATAGGACGCTCAACGCTCTGGTGTTTCTTTACGGTAAGGTGCTTGATCGGCCGCTGGGCGATATCGGTGACACGGTGCGGACTAAGCGCTATGCACGTATCCCCACTGTGCTGACACGCAGTGAAGCAACCCCGCTCATCGCGCTGCTGCCCGAGCCTCACAAGCTGCTTGCTTCGCTGATGTACGGCTCGGGGCCGCTGCGCCTCGGCAGTGATACTCGCACGGTGAAGACCCTGCTTAGGCATGCCGATGTGCGTACTACGCAGATTTATACCCATATCCTTGGTAATACCTTTGCCGTAGTGCAAAGTCCGCTCGGCTGAGCCTTGGCTGCGCCGAGCTATCCATTTGTGCTTCAAGACTATTCTAGGGTGCGATGTGCTGTCTACCCCCCGCATACCGCAACGCCAAGTGTGGTCCGAGGTCTTGTTTATGCCACTGTCGCTTGACCGATCAAGGTGCAGATTAGTCTTCACTCCACTCATCCTGGAGCCGGGAGCAAGGAGCAAATGGGGAGCAAATGGGGTCAGATGAACGTTATTCCTTAGCAGGCATACCCACCCGCACGCGCACCGCCCGCCCGAGGCTGACGTCGAACTCGGCAAACAGGTTATGGGCTAGAAGGACCGCCTCACAGCCAAGCGTCTGGGTGGCTATATGTTAACCTCGCCCCTATCCTTCCCCCACCATAGAGATAGTCTCCATGAATTTCGCAAGCGACAATCAATCTGGCGTGTCTCCCGCCGTACTCCAAGGGATTGTCGAGGCTTCTAAGGGGGTGGCGGGTTCTTACTCCAATGACCAATGGACGCAAGCTGCGGTTGCGCAGCTGTCTGCGATTTTCGAGAAACCGGTACAGGCGTTTTTCGTCGCGACCGGGACGGCGTCTAATTGCCTGGCGTTGTCCGCGCTGGTGCAGCCGTGGCATTCCATTCTCTGCCATTCACAGGCGCATATCGCGGTTGATGAGCTGAGTGCGCCTGAGCTTTTTACCGGCGGTGCTCGTCTGGTGTTGATGGGTGACGATGGCGATAAGTTGACGGCGCAATGCCTAAGCGACACGCTGCAGTCCTTGCCCAAAGACCGCCCCCACAACCAGATACCCGGCGCGCTCAGTATCACGCAGTGTACTGAAAGTGGGCTGGTGTATAGCGTTGAGGAAGTGCGCGCTCTGACGGAGGTCGCGCATGCGGCTGACATGCGTGTGCACATGGATGGCGCTCGCTTCAGCAATGCGCTGGCAACGTTGAATTGCACACCCGCTGACATTACCTGGAAGGCCGGTGTCGATGTGCTCTGTCTGGGTGCCTCGAAGAACGGTGCCTTGGCGTTGGAAGCGGTTATCTTTTTTGACGAGGCGCTGGCAAAAGACTTCGATCTGCGTCGCAAGCGCGCAGGGCACCTGGTGTCGAAGGGTCGCCTGTTTGGTGCGCAAATGTGCGCCTGGCTCAAGGACGATCACTGGCTCACGCTGGCCCGGCACGCCAATGAGATTGCTCTGGCGCTTGAGCAATGCCTGCAGCCCTACCCCGCGATCCAGATCGCCTGGCCGGTTCAGGCCAACGAGCTGTTCGCTGTCATTCCCGTAGCGCTGTTCGAGCACCTCAAGGCACAAGGCGTCCGCCTGAATGACTGGCTTCCAAACAGCGTGCCACAGGCGCTGGATATCAAGGCCGATCATCTGGCAGTGCGGTTCGTCACGTCATTTGAATCAGAGCTGGCAGAAGTACAACAGCTCCAGGAGGTGCTGGCAGCGTACTTCGCTTCCTGATTACTTGGGTGGCGGCGCCCAGCACACCGGGTGCACCGGGCGCAATGCGTTCACCCGCGCTTGAGCTGCGGAGCGCCCGGCTATGGGTTGGTTAGACGCAGGCGACGAAGCGGGTCTGCGGCCATTAAGTGCTGGAAGGCACAGGCAGTACCCGTTTCAGAATGTCGGCCAGGGTTACCACACCAAGCAGACGATTCTCCCTAACGATCAAAGCAAGCTGAACGCTCGATGTTCGCATGCGCGCCAGTGCGTCATAGACGGGGGTTTTTGCGTCGAGCACAAATGCTGTCCGGGCGAGCTCGTGCGCCGGACGAGTTTCCGGCTCAAGCAAGGTGTCGCGCACATGAACCACGGACGGCTGGATGCCCGCACCCAACACTAGAATACGCAAGTGCCCGGTCTGCATGGCTGTCGCGCGAACATCTGCCACCGTCGCATCCCGCTCAACGTAAACCGGCGCCTCGCCTTTAACCAGCAGGGCTTCAACGGCCAGCGTGCCTAGGTCGATCAAGCCTGAGAGTTGCTGCTGCATCTGCGGCATCAGCGTACCGACCTTTGCCGAATGCTCAACCAATTGACGGATGGTCGCGATATCCTGGCCGCCAACTGCAGCACTTTCTACGGGTTCGACACCCGAGGCCTTGACCAGGCGGTTGGCGATTCGGTTGACCCCACTCAGCAACAAACGCAAGGGCCAGATATAAATGCGTGAGACGACGCCAATCGCCAGGGCCGATTTTTCCGGGTGTGCAATAGCCCAGGACTTGGGCGCCATTTCACCGGCTACTAGGTGCAGGAATGTCACTAGAAACAGCGCAAGGCCAAAGGCTGTGCCAGCCGCGGCCCAATCGGGCAAGCCCCAGGCGATAAATACCGGGCCGAGCCAAACGTCGACCGCAGGCTTGGTCACCGCACCCAAAGCAAAGGTACATAGTGTTATACCCAGCTGAGCGCCGGCAAGCATCAGTGTCAGATCATTCATACCACGCAACGCGGCTCGAGCCGAAAGGCTGTTAACGGCCAGCTCTTCAAGACGATGCCGGCGAGCGCCGAGCAACGCGAACTCGATGATCACAAATAAGGCGCTGAGGGCGATAAGGACGATAGTCGCTATCGTGACGAAAAAGGGATCATTCATCGCTCTTCCTCCGCCATGGGGAACTGGACCAGTCGCACGCGAACTTCAACGGGGATATGTCTTTCAATACGCAACACGTCAACTTCGAGTCGATACATCGTGGGTTCGTCGGCAACCAGCTCGGCAGGGTCGACCGGCAGGTCAATGCTGATAGTGTCGCCTTGCTCTGGCAGCGCGCCAAGCTCTGCGATGACCATGCCAGCAACGGTCTCCACATCAACGCGTGGCAGGTCATGCCCAATAATGCGCCTAACCTCGTCCAGGTGGACGTCGCCTTCCATGGTCCATGTGTCGTTACCCTCCGCTACGATAGCATAGCCCGCTTCAGCATCATGCTCGTCGGTGATCTCGCCGACAATTTCCATGGCAAGGTCTTCAATCGTCAACACCCCAGCGAAACCGCCGTATTCGTCGATCACGCAGGCCAACTGATTGGTTGTTTGCACCAACTGGTCCAGTGCATCTGGCAGCAGCATGAGCGTCGGCAGCACCTTGGGACGCAACGGTCTCGTGTCCGCACCCCGAGTCGAGATGCGCCAATACGTCAGCAAGATGCACCACACCCACTGGCGCATCATCGTCATCAATCACCGGGTAGCGGGTGTGCGCACGCGCCATCAAACCACGCAGTTCTTGCAGCGTTGTTTCTGGCTCGACCCAGTCAACCTGTGAACGAGGCACCATCGCGTGTTCCACGTTACGCTGCGGAAAGTCGAGGATGCGATCCAGCATGAATGAAAGCTCACGGGGCAAATCCCCGCTGTCGCGCGAGTCAGCAATGATGTGCGGCAGATCGGTAGCCGAAGCACTGACGTCGAGGTCATGAATCGGCTCGATACGCAGCAACCTCAAGAGCAGGTTGGCAGACTTGTCGAAGAAGCTGATCAACCAGCCGAAGGCTGACATATAAAAGAGCGTGGAGCGGGCCAGGCCCAGCGACAGCGGCTCAGGATTGGCGATGGCGAGATTCTTCGGGTACAGCTCACCCACGATCATCTGGATGATCGTCGCCGCGACCAGAGTCAAGCCGGTTGCGACAGCCACCCTGGATTCAGCTGGAATACCGGTTACTGAGAGTAACGCGCCTAGCGATTCGCCAACGAGCGGCTGAGCAACATAACCCACGAGCAGGCCGGTGACAGTAATGCCAAGCTGCGCGCCCGATAGCATGAAGCTCGTACGCTTCGTGACCGCCAGTGCGCGCTTTGCCGATGCGTTACCCCCGGCAGCCAATGCGGCGAGCCGGGTGCGGTCAACCGCCATGTAGGCAAACTCTTGCGCCACAAAATAGCCATTTACCGCGATGATAGTGAGGACGACCAGAATACCAAATATAAGGCTAATGACAGGTTCGATCATTTGACTGCCACTCGCGATACAGAAAGGGCGAAGCGGCTGGGTGCTGCGGGGCTGGGGTCCACTAAGGAGTCCATGTTGATAACGGACTGTCAGAATATAGCCGAGTGCCCCGTGCCGTCCAGCCAGATAACTTTTACCATTTGTGACTGCCAGCGCTAATCAGCAGGTGATGAATAAACGGGACACATCAAGACCAGGGTCAGATCAACATTAATGCCTCTGGTCCACCTGGTTACTCTGCTCTAAGTGACTAACCACGGCCAAACGCCCTGCCCGCTGCCCCCCTGGCTCAGCGCACTGGAGAATCGACCAGTTCACATCCAGGCTATCCCCGCGTGATAGACAAAAGCAGTTCCTGCAACGCCTCAACTGCGGTGGCGGACATACTCACTTGCAAGCGCACCGCCTGACCGTGGCTGACGTCGAGCAGCTCGCTACCGAGCTCGGCGATCAGGTCACGTAATCTGGAGTGCAATGATGCTCCCCCAATTACTCTTTATAAGCGCAAAAAAAGAGGGCGCAATGCGCCCTCTGGGTAGTCACTTATGGCGTGATCGGTTTTTTAAACCTGTCTGTCCACCATATCCTTGCCCAGCCGGCGCCAGGTAAAAAAGAAGCACAGAGCGCTGGCAATGTAGAGGCAGGCCATTATAACCATGGAGGTTTGCAGGCTTTGCGCGTAGACCTGGCCACAGACTTCCTGCAGATTCTCGTTCAACTGACCAACCACCGCGGGGTGACATTGGTTGCGCGCCAGTTCGCCAGCAGCGACCCCGAGCTCGGCGATACCGGACTTGAAGAAGATGTCGGAGACTGCGCCAATGAACAGCGGGCCAAAGCCGTAGCCAACCAGGTTGACGAGCAGCAGCATCACTGCCGTAGCCATGGCGCGCACACGCCCGCTGACCACACCCTGGCCGATAGTGTACTGAGCGGCTAGATAGCCGTATTTAACGAAGCCGCCCATGATCAGGCCGATGGCCGCGTAAAGCAGATTGTCGGTAGTGAAGGCAAAGATATAAAAGGGAACCGACAGTGCCAGACCCAGAGCCGGTACCCAGGCGATGGCGCCCGGGTGCTTCTTGTAAATCCTGGTCGCTAGCCAACCGGTGGCGAAGGTGCCAATGGCCGCGGAGAGGGCTACCGGTGTATTGATCCAGATCGCTGCCTGACCCGCGGTGATTTCGTAGGTACGCACCAGAAAGAGTGACTGAAACGAAGAAATGCCGTAACCACAGAACGCAGCAATGGTTGCGCCAGCGGTCATCAGCCAGAATGCAGGCTTGCCCATCAACTCATGGATAGCCTCGCCCAGGCTGGCTCGCTCTTTTACCTCGGCTTGCCGCGGATCGGTGTAGCCGCGTGGCGGCTCCTTGACTGTGAATTTGAAAACAAGGGCGACCAGCAAGCCTGGCAAACCGACGACGAAAAAGGCCGTGCGCCAGTCGAACATGTCGGTAACCCAGCCACCGATCAGGTTGGCCACCATGGTGCCGAGTGTAACGCCCATGGCGTAGAAACCCAGCGCCTGGGATCTTTCACGCGGAATGAAATAATCCGCGATCAGGGAGTTGGCCGGCGGCGTACAGCCCGCCTCGCCGATACCCACACCGACGCGACACATCAGCAAAATCCAGAACGCGCCGATAGTCATGGAGCCGATGGTGACTTCCGTCGCAAGGCCACAAGCTGCGGTCATCAGCGACCAGAGGGCCACACAGATTGTCATGATCCACACGCGATGGGCGACATCGGCAAAGCGCGCTAGCGGAATACCCACGGCGGTATAGAGCAAGGCGAAACCGAAGCCAGTGAGAAGCCCAAATTGCGTGTCGGTAATACCAAGGTCCGGCACCAGATCGGGGCCGACGACCGCTAGCAAAGCGCGGTCAACGAAATTCAGGATGTAAATGAGGGTCAGTGCGAAGAGTACATAATTGCGGTACGCCTTGGACCCGTAGCCGACCAAATGGCCTTGGGTTCCCCCTTCTCCGCCAACGATGGCTCCCATGGATAACTCCCTTCTGAGTACATTGTTATTAGTAGACGCGGATTGAAATCACGCGCTGATATTATTCGCTCACGAGCTGGACCAGCATATCGACATAGTTGAGCCGGTGTCGCACAGAATTGTTGTCTCTTTGTGACAGCTCACCTCACCACAACGCCTGCCATAACAGCGCACCAGCCGAAAGCCCTGGCCCGCGAGCCAAACAGCCATACTGGTGACCTGGCGCCAATCCATGAAGCAAATAGCAAGGTATCATCAGAGCGGCGCACCGCTGACGCTCAGCCGAGAGCAGTACGCGGACGATTCAGGCGTCCGCTTCTGGCCGAAGCAGCCGCCTCACACCATCCACAAAAAAGCCGGACCAACCGCCCGGCTTTCACCTAATGCCCCTACCCTGCGTGCAGCTACCCCCTATTGGCCAAACCGCTGGCTCAGTCGTCTGAGGACACTACGACCTCCCACCCAAGCTCGCCCCGCGTGATCGACAAGAGCTGCGCCTGCAGCGCGTCAGCTGCGGTAACGGGCAGGCTTATTTGCATGCGCACCGCCTGCCCGTGGCTTACATCGAGCAGTTCACCGCCAAGCTCGGCGATCAGGTTGCGGGCGACGCCTTCGTGGGCGTAGGCCAGTTCGCAGCAGAGTGTTTGGGTGGGGATGTGTTCGATTTTTTCGGCTTGCAATAGTGCCTGCGCGACAGCGTCGGTATAGGCACGCACCAAACCACCGGCACCCAGTTTGACGCCGCCGAAGTAGCGCACCACGGTGGCCAGCACGCCGTCCAGCTGTTGGTGACGCAGTACCTCCAGCATGGGGCGGCCTGCGGTGCCCGAGGGCTCTCCGTCGTCTACTGCGGCGCTATGACCGCCAGCCAACAGCGCCCAGCACACATGGTTGCAACCTGGATGCTGCGCGCGCAGTTCGTTCACGCGCGACTGGGCGGCGGCGCGATCGGCGATGGGCTCGACGCAGGCAAGAAAGCGACTTTTGCGGATTTCCAGCGTATGGGTGACGGGGTGAGCAAGACTGTACATAGCGCAAGGATAACCCGGCGGCAGCGGTGCATACAGGGCTACTTTTCTAGAAGATAACAGCCAAATCGGCATTATAAATCTGAAAATAGCGCCAGCGGGTTGTGCTAGGCAACTTAGTACCAATTGCGATTTGTCAGATAGGTCTTTATTGACAGCTTGCGGGCATGACCAAGGTAGCCTCTATGGAACTGCGGTAACGCGTGATGCCGGCAAGGCCTAGTTTACTAAGCCATTTCAGCACCAGAAAAAGTGCACAATGGCAGCCTTATCGCACGCAACCGCCAGCGTTGCAGCGATAAAACGGTGAATGCTGGCAGACATGAACAAAGGGGCTTTGGGTCTATATGCAAACAACACAGGCTGTCGAGATCGGGCTGGTGCTTTATCCGGGCGCGCAGCTAGCGGCGGTGCTGGGGTTGACCGACTTGTTTACGGTCGCGAACCGTGAGGCGTTATCGCACCTGCAGCAGTCCGAGCCGCCGCTGCGGATAACCCACTGGCAGCAGAGCGAGGCTAGCGCCCTACCGGTGCGCGTCTTTGATAGCGGTTCAGACTCAGCTGCTCACTCTGTGCTGTCCGCACTGATCCTGCCACCTACGCTTAACGAGCCGATTAGCGCGGAAGAAACGCTTGTGCTCACCGGCTGGCTGCGTGAGCGGCATGCCGATGGCGTTGCCTTGGCATCGGTCTGCGCGGGTGCGTTCCCACTGGCGGCGACCGGGCTGCTGACAGGCCGCAAGATGACAACCCACTGGGCCTACGCCGAGCTGTTGCAGCAGCGCTATCCCGACGTGCTGGTGGATGTGGACCAACTCATCATCGACGATGGCGACGTGATTACGGCAGGTGGCCTCATGTCCTGGACCGATCTGGGCCTCAGGCTGGTAGATCGGTTGCTGGGGCCAACGGTCATGATTGAGACGGCGCGTACGCTGCTGGTCGACCCACCCGGCCGCGAGCAGCGCTACTACAGCCTGTTTTCCCCTCGCCTGACCCACGGCGACGCGGCGATACTCAAGGTACAGCATTGGCTGCAAGCCACTCAGGCCAAGGAGGTGGCATTGCCTGTTCTGGCTACGCAAGCGGGGCTGGAAGAGCGCACCCTGTTGCGCCGCTTTCAGAAGGCCACCGGCATGACCACGACCGAGTACTGCCAGCGGCTGCGCGTGGGTCGGGCACAGGAGCTGCTGCAGTTCGAGAAAGCGTCCGTGGAGCGCGTGGCGTGGGAGGTTGGCTATGGTGACGCGGGTGCCTTTCGCAAGGTGTTCACGCGTATCGTCGGCTTATCGCCCAGCGAGTATCGCCGCCGGTTCAGTAGCAGTGCACGAGTGAGTCAGGCGTAAGTGACGACACCAGGTGAGGTAAGCACCAGTGTCGTTATTAACACCTGAAATGTCTTTACCGCCACTTATCAGCCAGCTGTTAAAGGCCGACCATGACGGCTATCCATCACCAGAGGTATTACGTCATGAAAAAAACCGGTTTGATTGTCATCGATCTGCAAAACGACTATCTGCCTGACGGCAAGCTGCCGCTGTCGGGCATCGAGGCAGCCACCGCCAACGCCGCCAAAGTGATCGCTGATGCCAGAGCCAAGGGCGTTACCGTATTTCACGTACGCCATGAATCACTCAGCAGCGATGCCCCGCTGTTCGCAGCTGACTCCTCAGGCGCGCAAATCCAAACGCGCGTGGCGCCCATTGAGGGTGAGCCAGTTATCGTCAAGCGGCACATTAACGCCTTCCGCGAAACCGATCTCAAGCAGCAGTTGGACCAACATGGCATTGACGACATTGTGGTAATCGGCGCGATGAGCCACATGTGCGTCGATGCCTGCGTGCGTGCTGCCGTTGACATGGGGTACCCAGTCACGGTGCTGCACGACGCCTGCGCCACCCTGGATCTGGAGTTCAACGGGATCACTACGCCTGCGGCCCAAGTGCATGCTGCCATGATGGCCGCCTTCGAGTTTGGCTATTGCGACGTGATCTCGACGCAGGCCTACTTGGCGGCGGAGTGAGCAGCTAGCCGAAGCCGGGCCATCCTGCCAACGAGCTGCCAATCCATAGCCAACTCACGCTACCCATAAAAAACCGGGCCCAAGGCCCGGTTTTTTATGTCACACCAACCGAATCAGAAGCAATCCAGCGGCATATCCAGCGTGGTGCGGTCTGCACTGCGCAGCACTTCTGCCAGCGCCAAGGGCTTGGGCAGCTCGTAACGCAGGAAGTACTCGCAGGTGTTGAGCTTGCCCTGATAGAACGCGGGCTGACGTGCGCCGCCTTCTTGCAGGCCTTTGAGTGCAGCTTGCGCCTGGCGCAGCCAGAGCCAGCCGACCACCACGTGACCAAAGCATTCCAGATACAGATAGGCGTTAGCCAGGGCGCGGTTGGGGTCGGTTTTCTTGATGACTTGCAAGGCGCTGGTCGTTTCTTCCAGCGTGGCCAGGGCGTTGCTTAGCAGCTCGGCGCTAGTCTTTAGTTCATCTCTGCCGCGGGTGGCTTCGAGGGTGGCGCGAATGCGCTGCAGCAGTGCCTGGTAGTGTTGCCCACCAGCCATGCTCACTTTGCGGCCCAACAGGTCCTGGCCCTGAATACCGTGCGTACCTTCGTGAATCGGATTGAGGCGGTTATCGCGGTAGAACTGCTCCACCGGGTACTCGCGGGTGTAGCCGTAGCCGCCGTGTACCTGAATCGCCAGGCTGTTAGCTTCCAGGCAGAACTGCGACGGCCAGGATTTGACGATCGGCGTGAGCAGGTCAAGTAAGCCAGCGGCGGCTTCGCGTGCTTCTGCCGTAGGCGCGTGCTTCTTCTCGTCCACCAGGGTGGCAGAGAACAGACAAAGCGACAGGCCACCTTCCACAAAGGCTTTCTGCGCCAGCAGCATGCGGCGTACGTCGGCGTGCTGAATCAGCGGAATCATCGGGGTGGCCGGATCACGCTCAGTCATCGAGCGACCCTGGGTGCGGTCGCGGGCATAATCCAGCGCATGCAGGTAACCAGTGTAGCCCAGCATGACCGAACCCAGGCCAACGCCGATGCGCGCCTCGTTCATCATATGGAACATACCGGCCAGGCCGTTGTGTGGCTCACCGACCAGATAACCAACCGCCCCGCCCTTCTCACCAAAGTTGAGCATGGTAGAGGTAGTGCCGCGATAGCCCATCTTGTGAATCAGGCCAGCCAGGATGACATCGTTACGCTCGCCCAGACTGCCGTCTTCGTTGACCAGGAATTTAGGCACGATAAACAGCGAGATGCCCTTGGCACCGGGCGGCGCGTCGGGCAGCTTGGCCAGTACCAGATGGATGATGTTTTCGCTCAGCTCGTGATCACCGGCAGAGATAAAGATCTTGTTGCCGCTGATACGGTAGCTGCCGTCATCCTGCGGTACGGCGCGCGATTTGATATCGCCCAGCGAGGACCCTGCATGCGGCTCGGTGAGGCACATGGTGCCGAAGAAGCGGCCAGCCATCATCGGCTCGGCAAAGCGCTGCTTCTGCTCGTCGGTGCCGTGGGCCATGATCAGGTTGCTGGCGGCGATGGTCAGACCGGCATACGCCTGAGTGCTGACGTTGGCGCCCTTGATCAGGCCGATACAGGTCTGCGCGACCACTGCCGGCAATTGCATGCCGCCGCGTTCGTAATCCTGCGAGGCGGCCATCAGGCCGGTTTCGCGCAGTACCTTGAGGGCTTCGGCTACTTCCGGACGCATGACCACCTTGCCGTTTTCAAAGCGTGGCTCGTCTTCATCGCAGGCGTGGTTGTGCGGGGCAAAGGTTTCGCTGGCGACTTTCAGGGCCAGCTCGATAGCGGCATCAAAGGTATCGCGGCTATGGTCTTCATAGCGAGGAAACTGGCTAAAACGTTCGATATCCAGCAGTTCGTAAAGTAGAAACGCCAGGTCGTCGGTGTTGATGATCTTCTGGGACAAGGAAAAATTCCTCCGGAATTTTTAGCGGCAAGCCATAAGCGGCAAGCGCCAAGTAAAACCTTAAAAGCAAAACCCGAGCGAGGCCCGGGTTTGCTTCTAGCTTCTAGCTTCTAGCTTCTAGCTTGCAGCTTGCGGCTTGCGGCTTATAGCTGCGGTTTAAACGATCTCGAATAGACCGGCAGCACCCTGGCCGCCACCGATGCACATGGTCACGACCACGTACTTGACGCCACGGCGTTTGCCTTCGATCAGCGCATGGCCAACCAGACGTGAACCCGTTACGCCATAAGGGTGGCCGATAGAGATGGAACCACCGTTAACGTTCAGGTTTTCCATCGGAATGCCCAGACGCTCGGCGCAGTAGACAACCTGTGAAGCAAAGGCTTCGTTCAGTTCCCACAGACCGATGTCGTCCATTTTCAGGCCGTTACGCTCCAGCAGACGCGGAATCGCGAAGACCGGGCCAATGCCCATTTCGTCAGGCTCGCAACCGGCAACTGCAAAGCCACGGAAGATACCCATCGGCTTGATGTTCAGTTGCTCAGCAACCTTGCTGTTCATCACGGTGCAAACAGACGCGCCGTCGGACAGTTGACTGGCGTTACCGGCCGTTACAAAGTTGCCGGGACCGCGCACTGGCTGCAGGCTTGAGAGGGCTTCCAGCGTGGTGCTCGGACGGTTGCACTCGTCTTTAACCAGTTTGACTTCCTTATCGGTAATCTCGCCAGTTTCCTTGTTCTGCACCTTCATGATGGTGTTGTAGGCGACGATCTCATCGTCAAACTTGCCGGCTTCCTGGGCTGCTGCGGTGCGCTGCTGGCTCAGTAATGCGTATTCGTCCTGCGATGCACGGCTGACGTTGTAACGCTGGCCCACGATGTCGGCGGTTTCGATCATCGACATGTACAGCTCAGGCTTGTTCTTCATGAGCCATTCGTTGGTGCCATGGAACATGTTCAGCTTGTCGTTCTGGCACAGGCTGATGGACTCAACGCCACCGGCAACAATGGCCGGGATCTTTTCGCTGATAACCCGCTGCGACGCAATGGCGATGGACTGCAGGCCTGAGCTGCAGAAGCGGTTGATCGACATACCTGCGGTGGTGACCGGCAGACCGCCACGGATGGCCGCCAGACGGGCCATGTTTTTGCCCTGTGCGCCCTCATGGAAGGTGGCGCCCAGGATCACGTCTTCAACCAGCGAAGGATCGATACCGGCGCGCTTGACCGCGTGCTCGATAACGTAGCCAGCCATGTCGACACTGTGCGTGTTGTTCAGCGCACCGCGATAGGATTTGCCCAGAGCCGTGCGGGCCGTGGATACGATAACTGCGTCAGTCATGTTGTTGCTCCTGTTGAAATAGATAAATCAGCTGGCTACTCCGAGACAGATACTCAACCAGGCTGGCCTTGCTTTGTACTCCAGCTTTCCAGCGTGTCTCGCGCTTCTCGATAAGGCTTGAGCCCCATCCAGAGCAGGATGATCGCGCCTAGGGTAATCACGCTGGCAACAATGAAGATGGAATAACGGATTGCCATGTCGTCCATGAAGACATAGTCGGTCACCAGGGCGACGGCGGTCGGTCCAATCCCCAAACCAATCAAAGTGATGGTAAACAGATAGATCGCCGAGGCTTGCCCGCGCATGGCGTTGGGCATGACTTCCTGGATAGCGGCCGGTGCTACGCCAAACGGCATGGCAACAGTAAACACGTTGAAGAACATGATAGCCCACAACAGCGGCATGTTATCGACCAGGAAGACTACGTTGCACGCCAACGTCAGCACCGCAGCCAGCAGGCCAACCCGCATATTGGCGTCGCGGTAGCCGCGACGGGCCATATAGTCCGCCAGGCGCCCGCCAAAGACGATACCGGTAGACCCGGCAACCATCACCAGGCTGCCGTAGTAAATGCCCACTTCGCCCGGGGTAAGGCCGTGGGTGCGAATGAAGAAGGTCGGAATCCAGGCCGAGGCGCCGTAGGAAGCAAACGACAGACAGGCGAAACCGAAGTTGTGGCACAGCACCGCCTTGCGAATGGTTAGCAGGTAGGCGCCCACCTCTTTCAGCGGCACGGCCACACCGGCGCCTACGCCCTTACGGGTAGGTTCTTTGATCGCCAACAGCACCAGGCAGAACATCAGGCCGACGGCGCCCAGCACCAGGAAGATCAACTGCCAGGGGCGCACGACGCCAAACACCGGCAGCTCCATCGCGCCCTGCGCGTTGGCCCAGGTCACCACGATGCCACCGAGCAAAAAGGCCATGCCGGCACCGAGGTAAATACCCATGGCGTACACGCTGATGGCCGTAGCGCGGCGGTCAGCCGGGAAGCTATCGGCAATCAGCGAATAGGCGGCTGGCGACAAGGCCGCTTCACCCGCACCGACGCCAATACGGCAAAGGATGAAGTGCCAGTACTGCTGCGCCAGACCGCAGGCAGCGGTCATCAGACTCCAGAAGGCCACGCCCCAGGCAATCAGCCCGCGGCGGCTCTTGCTGTCGGCGATGCGGCCCAAGGGGATACCGGCAATGGTATAGAAAATGGCAAACGACAGGCCCATCAGCAGGCTCATCTGGGTATCGTTGATGCCTAGGTCGGCGCGGATTGGGCCAACCAGCAGATTGAGGATCTGGCGGTCAACAAAGGAAAGAACATAGGCCACCAACAGGATACCAACGGTACACCAGGCGCGGACGGTTGTCGGATAACGAATCTGGTCGTTCACTCTACGCTCCCTTTTTGTTTGTATTTGGAGTTATCAGTTTGCAGACTATCAGGTTCGCACAGCGAAAGTCGATTTCGAAATACGCGCATTAGTAAGCACAATGCGTACTTATCAATGGGGGCTATGTGCGTAACAAAGTGCTATCAGCGTAGCCGGTGAAATGCAGGCCGACGACCCCATCCGACCAGCTGTGCACACTTCCCCTTGCCGCCCACAGCAGCTAGTCTTCAGGCATGCAAAAAAACACACCTAACGCTCCGCTGGTATTGGTTGGTGCGGGCCATGCTCATCTGGTAACCCTGCGCCAATGGGCAACCAAGGGCTTCAGTGCACCTGCCGGTAGCCTGCTGATCAATCCCGATCCGCATGCCTGGTACTCAGGCATGATGCCCGGACTGATTGCTGGTCGCTTTCAGCCTGAGCAGTGCCGCATCCCCCTAGCTTCGCTCTGCGCGGCCAGCGGCCTTGAGCTTGTCTGCGCTGCCGTCAGCTCGATTACGGCAGACAATAGCGCGCTTGAATTGGCCGACGGGCAGCGCATCGCGTTCGACACGCTGTCACTCAATAGCGGTGCTAAAGCACCGGTGCTCTTCGAGCATGACCAGAGTCTGGCACTAATCGGTGCCAAGCCCTTCCCGCACTTTATCCGCCAGTGGCAGCAATGGTTAACCACCCCACCCCGCCAACTCGCCATCGTTGGTGCTGGCGCTGCTGGCTTTGAGTTAGCTATGGCCTTACGCATAAGCCTGCCCGGCACACAAATCGACCTATTCAGCAGCGGTACACTGCTGGCTAGTCATCCGCCGAGGCTGGCGCGACTGGCCAGCAACCGGCTAAGAAAAGCGCAAATCACACTCCACGAGCACAGCCCAATTGATCGCATCACCAGCGGACAGCTTTATGTTAAGCAGCAACCGGTACTGCAACCGCAAGCCGTAATTCTGGCCACAGGCACCGCCGCGCCGGATTGGCAGCAACACAGCGGACTCAACTGTGATACCGAGGGCTTTATCCGTATCGACTCACACCTGCGAAGCCTCGACCACGACAACATTTTTGCCAGCGGTGATTGCGCCAGCCTGCCGCAAACGCCCCACTCTGGCGTCTATGCTGTAAGGCAAGGCTCGGTTTTGGCCGACAACCTCATTGCTCACCTGCAGGGCAGCCCACTGGGCAGCTTTCAACCGCAGAGCAAAGCGCTGGCTCTGCTGTCTTGCGCCGACGGCCGTGCACTACTGAGTTATGGCCCATTGGCGAGCGAAGGCAAACTGGCGGGACGCTTTAAAGATTGGCTGGACCTACGCTTCATGCAGCAACAGCGACTGACGTAAGGACAGCTTGATTGAATTGCACCGCAGGCAATGGCCTAATGACTGCCAACACGCCTGTGTTAACAACAATAATGAGCAGTAGCGGTACCTAACGGACTATAACAATGCAAACAGGATTCATCGGCAAGGTCGCCCTGGCCATCATTCAGGCTGGCATGCTCGCCTGGCTTTTCTACAGTCACGGCGGCGATGCGGTAGCCCCTGCACTGGTACTCTGCATTATTCCCTGGCTAGGCCTGCCCTGGCGCTATCCACCAGCGGATCAGCCAATGGCAAAGGATAACCTGGCAGCCACAGAGGCGATCAGGCAGCAAGGCCTGGCCGACGCAGAACAGAACCAGCAGCATGCAGATCGTCTCGAGATCCTCGCGCACAACGCCAAACAACTGGCTCTCAGCCTCACTGCGCCGTGCAGTGAACTGGAGCAACTTCACAATCAACAGGCATCAGCCCTGCAAAGCCAGGGTGCAGCGCAGCAGTTGCATGCCGATACCACCGAGTCTGTCAGCCAGGTGCGCAGTGCAAACGCGCTCAACCGACAAACGCTGAGTGAGTGCGTCATACTGAGCCAGAGTCTGACACTGCATAGCGACAACAGCCTGCAATTGCTTGCTCAACTGCAGGAGCAAAGCGCGCGAATCAGTCAGGTAACCCAGGTGATTGATAGCATTGCCAGCCAGACCAACTTGCTTGCGCTGAATGCCGCCATTGAAGCCGCGCGTGCCGGGGAAAGCGGTCGTGGCTTCGCGGTGGTCGCCGACGAGGTTCGCGCATTGGCCACCCGCACCACCAAGGCCACCGCAGAGGTGGGCGAGATTATCGAACAGATGAATCTGCAGACGGGCAAAGTGGATACCGAGATCAACTCACTCGGTAACCAGGTACAAAAAACCAACCAGCTAATCGAACAAGCCAGTGCGCAGGCAGAGAAAACCGAGCAGTTGAGCGATACCGCGCTGCAGCAATTAACGCAGGTTGAGCAGCCCCACGCGGAACCTGGCCATGCGCAGCTAGCCGAGCAGCTGGCGCAACTGCAGAACGAACTACAGCAAGGCCAGCACAGCCTGGAGCAACTCAGCTTTGAGATGGGCCAATTGAGTTCAGAGCTTCAAGCCTGATTGCCGGATGGCTAGCGGGCCACTGGCCTCAGGCGCAGCTCTGCACTATTGGCTTTTGCTCGCTCAGTGCCAACAGTGTTTGCGCTTGGTCTGCGCCTGCAGCCAGCGCATCCAGACAACGACTGATCGATTCTGCATTCGTCTCACGGCGCAGCGCATCAAATAGCGGCTTGGCTTCGGCATAGGTCAATCCCAGCATGGATAACCACTGTTTCAGCCTGCCCGGTGCATGCCGATCCACTACCCGCTCGCGGGTCTGCTGAAAGAAATCGGCAATCCAGGGCAAGAGGCTGGGCCAAGGCGCCATAGCCGTATCAGCACAATCGGCTTGCCGAATCTGCCGGGCCAGATCAGGCCGCCGCACCAGCCCGCGGCCAATCATCACCCGTTCGCAGCCACTAATGTCGCGAATCTGGCGATAGTCCTCGGGCGTCCAGACATCACCATTGGCGATCACCGGCACGCTGACCGACTCACGGATACGCGCCAACCACTCCCAGTGCGCTGGCGGTTTATAACCTTCAACCTTGGTCCGCGCATGCACCGTGATTTCAGCCGCGCCACCTGCCTCCAGCGCGGCAGCACACTCCAGCGTCAATCCGGTATCGCTATAACCCAAGCGCATTTTTGCAGTAACCGGAACAGACGCGGGCGTAGCCGCTCTGACACTGGCTACAATCTGTTGCAGTAGCTCGGGTTCGCGCAGCAGGCTGGCACCACCGCGGTGTCGGTTCACGGTCTTGGCCGGGCAGCCAAAATTCAGATCAATCGCTGGCGCTCCCAGACTCGCCAGCAGCGCTGCGTTCTCACCCAGCCAGTGAGCATCCGAGCCAAGCAACTGTGGCCGTACCGGCACCCCGGCACGGGTTTTCCAGCCATGATCCATTTCCGGCACTATGCGCTGCAGTGTGCCGTGGTTAAGCAGCCCGGTCGTCACGCGGATGAACTCGCTGACACACCAGTCGATCCCGCCAATGCGGGTAAGAATATCGCGCATCGGCGGATCAACCAGGCCTTCCATCGGCGCCAGTACAATAATCTCACTCATGGCTGAATGCCGTGTTCAGCCAGCAGACTCAGCAACCCTGCTTCATCCAGCACAGCCACACCCAACTGCTCGGCCTTGGCCAGCTTGCTGCCAGCGCCCGGCCCGGCGACCACGCACTGGGTTTTGGCCGATACACTGCCAGCCACCTTGGCGCCCAGACTTTCCAGGTGCACCTTGGCAACATCACGTGGCATAGCCTCCAGGGTGCCGGTCAGCACCCAGGTCTGGCCTGCCAGCGGCAAACTGTCTGTCTCGGCGCGCGCCGACTCCCAGTGCATGCCGAAGTCACGCAACTGCTGCTCAACGGCAAGCGCCTGTGCACGCGCCTGATCATCCTGCGCAAAGGCCCGCAGCTCCTTGATGGCTTTATCGTTCAACCGCTCGACCTGCTTGAGATCGAGCCAGTCGGCAGCAAATATCGCTGCAAGACTGCCAAAGCGCGCAGCTAGTCGCTCGGCACCGGTCTTGGCAATATGCGGGATATCCAGGCGCGCCAGAAACTCGGCGAGCGACACACTGGCCGCGAACTCCGCGCCCAGCTCGCCTGTTTCCTTGGGCGTTACACCACGTGCCAGCAATTGATCGATGACCTGCTGGTTATGCTCGTCGGCAAAGAAATTATGGATCTCGTAAGCCACTTCGGCGCCCACATCCGGCAGGTACACCAATACCTGTGGTAATGCCTGGCGAATGCGCTCTAGCGAGCCCAGCGCACGTGCCAGCAACTTGGCGGTCTCTTCACCCACATCAGGAATGCCCAGCGCGTAGATGAAGCGCGCCAGTGCAGGTGCACGGCTATCGGCAATGGCCGCCAACAGGTTACGGCTGGACAGCTCGGCAAAGCCGTCCAGTGCCAATACCTGCTCAAAAGTCAGTTGAAACAGATCCGCAGGTGATGCGACCAAGCCGGTATCCACCAACTGTTCGACGCTCTTTTCGCCCAAGCCGTCGATGTCCATCGCTTTGCGCGAGACAAAATGAATGATGGACTGCTTCAGTTGTGCCTGACAGGTCAAGCGGCCAACACAGCGATAGACCGCACCGTCCGAGATGGTTTCCCGCCCCTTGCCACGTTTGACCAATTGGGTGCGTTCGACCGCAGAACCGCATATCGGGCATTCGCTAGGCACGTCAACCGGGCGGGCATCCGCCGGACGACGCTCGCTCACCACCTGCATGACCTGCGGAATAACATCGCCGGCGCGACGGATGATCACGGTATCGCCGATCATCACACCCAGGCGGGCCACCTCATCCATATTGTGCAAGGTTGCGTTGGAGACGGTCACACCCGCGACCTGAACCGGTTTCAGCCGCGCTACCGGCGTAATGGCCCCGGTGCGCCCGACCTGAAACTCGACATCCAATAACTCGGTTAACTCCTCGGAGGCAGGAAACTTGTGGGCAATGGCCCAACGCGGCTCACGCGCCCGAAAGCCCAGCTCACGCTGGTAGTCCAACCGATTAACCTTGAACACCACCCCATCAATCTCGTATTCCAGAGCAGCCCGTCGCTCACCAATATCACGGTAATAGGCCAGACAACCGGCGACGCCCTGTACCTGCTTGAGCTCGCGGCTAATGGTCAGGCCCCACTCCTTGAATGCCTGCAGAATGCTTACCTGAGTCGCTGGCAGCTCGCCCTCGACCCGGCCAAAACCATAGCAGCAGAACTCCAACGGACGACTGGCAGTGATGGCGGGATCAAGCTGACGCAAGCTGCCAGCCGCGGCGTTACGCGGATTGGCGAAGGTTTTGCTGTCGTTAGCGCGCGCGGCCTCATTCAGCGCCTCAAAGCCCGCCTTACTGATGAACACCTCACCACGCACTTCCAATACCGCTGGCCAACCCTCGCCGCGCAGCTTCAGCGGCACATTGCGAATGGTGCGCACGTTGCTGGAGATATCCTCACCGGTACTGCCATCACCGCGTGTTGCGCCCCGTACCAGCAACCCGTTTTCATAAAGCAAACTGACTGCCAGGCCGTCCAGCTTGGGCTCGCAGCAGTACTCAACCTCGGCACCGTCACCGAAGAGGTCGCCAGCAGGCAGATCCAATCCCTCGCGCACCCGGCGATCAAAGTCGTACATGTCCTGCTCGGCAAAGGCGTTACCCAGACTAAGCATGGGTACTTCATGCTGTACCTCACCAAAGCCACCCGCCGGCGCCCCACCCACCCGCTGAGTGGGTGAGTCAGGCGTAACCAGGTCGGGATGCTCCGCCTCAATACGCTTGAGTTCGTTGAACAGGCGGTCGTACTCAGCATCCGGTATGGCCGGTTCATCCAGCACGTAGTAATTATGGTTGTGCTGGGCAATCTCGTCGCGCAACGCAATAGCGCGTTCGGCGGGCGTGGTGTGCTGAGTCATGGGTAACCGAAGTGATGGGAAACAGGCTGTTGATTGTAACCAAGCCAGCCGCAGGCGGCGAGTGCTGCCGCAGCAGCAGCTGCTGCGGAGCGGCAAGCCTCAAGCTTTAAGCGGCAAGCTAAACCAAAAGCAGCAACCGCTCCCAACCGGCGGGGTTTGCTTCTAGCTTCTAGCTTGTGGCTTGTGGCTTGTGGCTTGTGGCTTGTGGCTTGTGGCTTGTGGCTTGTGGCTTGTGGCTGGAAGGCGCACGCCTTCCAGCACTGTTTTTAACGCCGCTGGCTGTAGTGCCGCCGCTCAAACTCGGCAATACGCTGACGGTAGTGCTCGATAGTTTGTGCGGTCAGCACGCTACGCTGCTCGTCTTTCAAATCGCCGCCCAGCTCATGAGAAAGCTTGCGGGCAGCGGCGATCATTAAATCCAGCGCCTGCTTGGGATGTCGTGGACCGGGCAAGCCCATGAAGAAACTAACCGCACGGACATGTCCCTGATCCATTTCATCCAGATCAAATACACCCGGCTTCAAGGCATTGGCCATGGAGAACAGCACGTCACCGTTGCCACTCATGCTCTCGTGACGGTGGAAAATATTCATATCGCCAAAGCGCAGGCCACTTTCCAGAATGCTCTGGTGTAGCGCTGAACCGACAAAACCCTGCTCATCACGGGCAACAACATTGATCACCAGCACTTCTTCAACCGGAGGCAAGTCTTGCCCGGCCTTGGCCTTCGGCTCTGGTTGCCGCGGCTTGCCCGGCTTACCCGCTGCAGGCCCGCGAGAGGCAACAGGGTCAACCAGTATCGGCGGTTCTTCCAGATCCAGGCCGCCCTGCTGCGGCTCACGCCAATCAGCGTCGGCCTGCGAGTCAGTCACGTCGTCCAGAGAAGAACCAAAGGACGGTTCCTCGCGCTCAGGTCTGCCACCGATAACCCTTGGTGGGCCCAGCAATTCATCACTTCCTGCTGCTTCTTCCGGCAAGTCGTTGAGGTTGCGCTCCAACTTGAAGCGAATGCGCGAACGCCCGCCCATACGACGCCAACCGTCGAACAGAATGCCGGCGATGACAAGAAGGCCAAAAATGAAAAGCCACTCACGCAAACCGAAATCCATGAATACCCGTTCCTGTTCTTACAATTCTGTGTGGGGCCAAGGCCCGCCTGATATCTGGCCGGATGCTAGCATGCCAGCTCTAAACTTTACACTGCCGCCAGTGCTGCGGCCTCTTCTACGTCTACTGTGACCAGTCTTGAGCAACCCGGTTCATGCATAGTTACTCCCATTAACTGATCTGCCATCTCCATCGCAATTTTGTTATGCGTAATGTAAATGAACTGCACCCGTGACGACATCTCCTTGACCATACGCGCGTAACGCCCCACGTTGGCATCATCCAGCGGTGCATCCACCTCATCCAGCATGCAGAATGGCGCGGGATTAAGCTGAAAGATAGAAAATACCAGCGCAATCGCGGTCAGCGCTTTTTCACCACCGGACAAAAGATGAATAGTACTGTTCTTTTTACCGGGTGGGCGCGCCATGATGGTCACGCCGGTGTCCAGCAGATCATCGCCGGTTAGTTCAAGGTAGGCATTGCCGCCACCAAAGACTTTGGGGAAGAGTGCCTGCAGCCCATGATTGACCTTATCGAAGGTTTCTTTAAAGCGCGCACGGGTTTCCCGGTCAATTTTGCGAATGACCTGCTCCAGTGTATTGAGCGCCTCTTCGAGGTCCGCGTTCTGCGCATCCAGATACCGCTTGCGCTCTGATTGCTGCTCGTATTCTTCGATCGCCGCCAGGTTGATCGCGCCCAAACGCTGAATACGCGCATCCAGCTGGGTCAACTGCTGCTCCCAGTCGGCCTCGGTCGCCCCTTCCGGCAAGGTCTCAATAACGCCGTTGAGATCGTAACCCGACTCCAGCAATTGCTCCTGCAATCCCTGACGACGGGTCTGCAGATCGCGGGCGTTGAGGCGCTGCTCGTCCAGTTGTTCACGCAGAACCTGAGCCTGCTGCTCGGCCTGCACGCGGCGCGTTTCCTGTGCCCGCATTTGCTGGTCGACTGTCTCCAGCTCTTGCCGCGCAGCAGTCAGCTGATGCTCGACATCAACCCGCTGCTCCAGCAAGGTTTCCAGCTCAATGCGTTGATCGTCTTCCGGTGCCTGGCTCTCTTCCAGCGTCATGCGCAACTGCTCACGGCGCTCGCCCAGTCGCTCGGCCTGCATCTGTTGCCGCTCCAGGCCCTGCGCCGTGCTGTTCTGCTGCGCCTTGAGCGACTGTACCCGCAAGGCCATTTGATGTGACCGGTCTTTCTGCTGACGGCCCTGCTGCCGTGCCTGATCCAGCGCTTCACGCGCCTGATCGCGCTGGCGCAGCAGCTCTTCGCGCTGGCCGGTGTCCTGCTCCATACTGTCGAGGGCGGCTTGCAGAGTCAGCCGCGCTTCACCAATCTGCTCCAGCTCATCGCTGCGCTGCTGCTTGATGTCCTGCAGATCGTCGCCAATGCGTTGCCGCCGCGCCGTAATCTGCTCCAGCCGTACCTGCTTTGCCGACCACTGTGCTTTTAGATCACCTTGCTGACGACCCAAGCTGGAGATTGCCTGCTGCAGCCCTTCACGTTTGAGTTCAAGTCCGCGAATCCGCTCACGCAGGTCACCCAGGCGTTGTTGACTGCTCTCCAGTGCCAGTTCCTGTTCAGCGAGCAGCGCCTGCAGTTGCTCCATCTCCTGTTGCCGAGCCAGTACGCCTGACTCGCTGGCCTCACCGCGCCGATATCGTAACCAGTTGGGACCAAGCCAATGACCTTGCGGGGTAATCAGCGACTCATGCGCTGCGAGCTGGTCGCGTTGCGTCAGGGCATCTATCAGGTGTTCGACCGGACGGATACTGCCGAGCCAGGGACTGAGATCGATCGCGGATTCAACCTTGTCGAGCAGACTACCGGGGGAGCTGCGGCCCGCATTGCGCGCATCCAGCAAGCGCAGATTACCCTGTTCGAAGTCAGCCAGTGCCTCGGTCAGGTTGGCAACGTCGTCCAGACAGACCGCTTGCAGGTCATCGGCCAGCACAGTCTCCACCGCCAATTCCCAACCGCTGGCAACCTGAATCTGCTCGGCGAGCTGACGACCGCCCGCCAGACCCTGCGCCGCCAGCCAGTCACCAACCTCGGTACCCTGATCCAACGCGGCTTGCTGCAAGGCCTCCAATGACGCCAGGCGACCGCTGCCGCGCTGCATTTCGCCACGTCGAATATCCTGTTCCTGCTGCAGCGCGTTAAGGTTGTCGCGCTCGTGTTGCAGCGTTTCACCCACCTCTGCCAAGGCCAGCTGATCACCCTCACCGCGCATTTCCAGTTCGGCCAATTGCTCGCCCAGCTCAGCCAGCTCGTCATCCAGTGGCCCCGCGTTCAAGCTACCGCGCTCTTCTTCCAGGCGCTGAATACGCTCGCCCAGGCGCTCAATGGATTGCTCCATGTGCCGGATACGCGACTGCTCGACTTCGGCTTGTTGGCGCGGTACCGCTGCCTGCTGATTGAACTGCTCCCACGCCTGCTGCCAGCTTTGCATGCTCTCTTCGGCTGCCTGCAGTTGCATGGCGGTGTCTTCATCGGCAGCACCCGCCAGTTCCAGCTCGGGCTCCAGCTCGCTCAGTTCGTTTTGCAGGTCGGCCAATAGCGCCTGGTCCTGAGTCAGGTGGCTCTGCGCTTCCTGCCAGGCATTCTCGGTCTGCTCGATATCGTCATGCAGCTGCCGCTGACGATCACGGTTGAATTGCAGCACCTGCTCGATACGGCTGATATCCGCACCCAGACTATAGAAGCGGGCCTGCACCTGATTAAAGCGCTCGTTCAGATCGCTGTGCTGGTCGCGGTGTTTTTCGATTTCGCTGTCAGCGTTACGCTGCTCGGCAATCAGGGCTTCGAGCGCGACCTCAAGATCACGCACCCGATGTTCGCGCTCACCAGTCTGCGCGTTCAGCCCCTGCCAACGCAGTGCCTGCAGCTGCGCCTTGAGCTGTCGCTCTTCAGTTTTGTATTCCTTATACTTCTCCGCGGCCTGCGCCTGTCGATGCAAGTGCGAAAGCTGGCGTTCGAGTTCTTCGCGCAGATCGGTCAGACGGGACAGATTCTCGTGGGTACGGCGAATGCGGTTTTCGGTTTCCCGGCGGCGCTCCTTGTACTTGGAGATACCTGCGGCCTCTTCGATAAACAGACGCAACTCATCGGGCTTGGCCTCGATCAACTTGGAGATCATGCCCTGTTCGATGATCGAGTAACTGCGCGGGCCCAGGCCCGTGCCCATAAAGATGTCGGTTATATCGCGGCGGCGGCACTTGGTACCGTTGAGAAAGTACTGATTCTGCGCCTCGCGGGTTACCCGGCGACGAATGGATATCTCGTTGTAGCCAGCGTATTCACCACGCAAGGTGCCATCGCTATTATCAAATACCAGTTCAATCGAGGCTTGGCCTACCGGCTTGCGCGTGTTGGAGCCATTGAAAATGACATCGGTCATGGACTCGCCACGCAGATTTTTGGCTGAGCTTTCACCCATCACCCAGCGCACCGCGTCGATAATATTGGATTTGCCGCAGCCGTTCGGCCCCACCACCGCTCCCATGTTGGTCGGGAAGTAAACGGTGGTAGGGTCAACAAAGGATTTGAAGCCTGCCAGCTTGATGCATTTCAATCGCATGGGTGAGGCATGTCCTTGCTCGACTCAGCGGCTGTCTCGGCCAAAAACCGCCGCAGACAGAATAAACGCCCATTTTTACTCACTATGCTGCGCAAAGAGAAGCCCCGCGCGGCAAAACAAGCATGATTGGCACTGCTAGCCAAGCGCCGACAACTGCGGCAAACTCTTGCGCCGACGTCGATAGCCACCGGAGAAGACCGCGCACCATGTCACTGGAACCTGATCTTAACGGCCTGTACAGCAAGCTGATGAATGAAGAAGATGCGCGCGTGTGCAAGGATATCCCGGACGGTGCCTGCACCAACGTGCCGCAGAACTTCTTCCGGCAAGTGCTGGCCAACACCCTGACCAGTCTTGGCGACACGCTGACCAACCCGAAAACCACCCTGGCCTGGCTGATGGGCGTGGTGGGCGCGCCGGTGGCGCTGGTAGCCTGGCTGGTGCCGATCCGCGAATCCGGCTCCATGCTGCCGCAACTGCTTATTGCCTCCTATGTGCGCCGCTTCAAGTATCGTAAAGGCACCTGGATACTCGGCAGTCTGCTGCAGGCTGCAGCCCTGCTGGCGATGGGCGCGGTCGCTTGGGCGACTGAAGGTGCCTTGGCTGGCGGCCTGATCATTCTTTGCCTGATCATCTTCAGCCTGGCACGCGGCCTCTGCTCTGTCGCCAGCAAGGACGTGATTGGCAAGACGGTTCCCAAGACCCGTCGTGGCCGCCTCAATGGCCTGGCCAGCAGTCTGTCCGGGTGGGTCGCGCTGGCCTTCGGTGTCTACTGCCTGATCTGGCCACCTCAGGATGATGACATGCTGTTCTATGCCGTCCTGCTTGCCGCCTCGGCTCTGCTCTGGGTACTCGCGGCGCTGGTCTATCAAACAATCGATGAAGCACCTGGGGCAACGGACGGTGGCGGCAATGGCATCAGCGAAGCTATTGGGCGCATCAGCCTGCTGCGCGATGACAAAGCCTTTCGCCGTTTTGTCATAACCCGTGCGCTGCTGCTGTGTTCGGCGCTATCCGCGCCCTATTACGTCATTCTGGCGCAGGATATCAACGCCGGATTTGGCATGCTCGGCGCTTTTCTGGTGGCCAACGGCCTGGCGAGCAGCTTGAGCGCAATGGTCTGGGGGCGGATGTCGGACACATCGAGCAAGCAGGTGATGATTCGTGCCGCCTTTATGGCCAGCCTGCTCGGGCCGCTGGTGATTGCCCTGCATGAGCTATCGGTACTGCCAGATAGCCTGCAGGCCTGGCTGTTTCCTGTCGCTTTTTTTATTCTCGGCATTGCCCATAGCGGCGTGCGCGTGGGCCGCAAGACCTATGTACTGGATATGGCGGGCGGCAGCAAACGCACGGATTACGTCGCGGTAGGCAACAGCGCTATCGGCCTGATTCTGCTGGCAACCGGCTTGTTCGGCTTGCTCAGCTCGCTCATCGGCGCGAGCGGAATGCTACTCCTGCTCTCAGGTATCGGCCTGCTCGGAGCGCTGCTGGCGTTCACCCTGCCAGAGGTGCAGCAAGACTGAACTCAGGCGCTCAACCGGCCTGCACCCAGTCGCGCGCCTCGTCTGTTTGATCAGACCGAAACACACGCACATCAATCGAGCTGAACAGCGTATCCGCCAGGCTAGCCATGGTTTCCATCCAGCGCTTATCGGTGACCACTGCTTCACGCTCGAAACGGCTCCAGTGACTGAAGCCATACTTGATGTCTTTATAGAAAGCTTCCACGGTGATGCCGTCAAAGCTTGGCATCTCGACATACAGCCTGACCTTGTCGTGTTTTTCTAGCGCGACCTCAATCAGCGCTATGGCCTGGTCCAGCACCTCAGTGGTGACTTTGCTTTCAATACGAAAACCAACCACCCGGTCGTCGGCAAAGGGAATTGAAACCAGCATCTCCCACCTCTCCTGCCTGCTAAACAGGCTGTCAGCGGCAGAACCCATCAGCCGCTTTGGTTGCCAGCGCCCGCCACGCGGGAGCTGGTCTCAGGTAACACAGATATTTTGACTGACACACTAACGTGAGGTTCACGCAAAAAAAATCGCCCTGCCGGTATCCGACAGAGCGATCATGGGCGCCGCGCAGTTAGCCCGGGTTAGTCAGCGGCCTGGTTGATAACCAACTCCAACTGCTCACCACTGCCAGCATGCACATCATCCAGCCGTCCCAGATGAGTGCCTTGGCGAGCATCACCTGTGGGCGAAACACGCGCCACTACTTCCAGCGTCTGTTCAGCGCTGAGCGTGACGCCGGGCAACATGGCATCAGCCTGGGTCAGGATAATATCCAGTGGCAACTGGGATAGCGTCAGCCGCTTGGCGATAAGCGGCATGGGTGGGCCATTGGGCTCACGAGCGAAGACGAACACACTGGCGTTGGGATCCAGCTGTGCCATCAGCTCAGGCGCTACGCTAACCCTGAGGCTGATTGACGGCCCTTCATCCACTGCTGCCGGCGGCGTACCACCCGCGGCTGCGAGACGCTCGCGAGCACGATCGATACCGCCCTGAATAGCCTCGACTCCTTGACTGCCCGGCTCAGTTGCCTGCAGCAAACGCTGCCAGTAGCCAATCGCGCCTGAATAGTCGCCGCCCTCAAATGCAGCGATGCCCAGCAAGCCCAAGGCAGTCGGGTTATTGGGTTGCAGCTCCAGGGTCTTGTCCAGCGCAGCCACCGCTTCTGGATCAAGCTGATTGCCATTGGCGAAGTAACGCGCCTGGGCCAATTGCGCCAATACATCTGGCGCTTCGCCCAACTGGTTCAAGCTATTGCCAAAAGCTTGAACAGCGTCGGCTGGACGCTGCGCGCTCATATAGGCACGACCCAGCATATACCAGGCTTCGCCGTTGGTTGGCTGTACTTCAACCACCCGCTCGGTACGATCGATCAAGGCTTCAACGCTGCTCACTTGTGGGGTGTCCTGCATTTCGCGGTACAGCGCCAGACCGTCCGGATTACCCCATGCCTGATACAGGCCGACAACCGCCAGCGGCATTACCACCGCCGCCAGCAGCAATACACCTTTGATCCCCCGAGTTAACGGGGCACGCTTGGCATCGGCTGCAGCAGTATCTTCCAGCAGCAAGCGACTGGCCTCCTGCTGGGCACTCTGTACCTGCGCCTCGGTCAATTCACCAGCGCGCTGTTGTGCCTGCAGTTCAGCCACTCGCTCTTCGTACAGCGCGACATTCAGCGCAGTACGATCAACCCGCTCATTGCTACGTCTGCGCCACAACGGCCAGACGACGACTACCACCGCCAGTAAAACCATGGCGGCGGCTATTAACCAGAAATCAATCATTTTGACTCTTCTTTTCTTCCAGCAGTTGATCCAGCCGTTGTTGCTCTTCACTGGTCAAGATAGTGTCCAGCGGGTCTTTAGCAGCACGCTGACGGCGGCGAACCAGCATGAACACCGCCAGAAAACCCGCGAGCAGGAAAAACACCGGGCCAAACCAAAGCACCAGGGTTTCGGCGTTCAACGCCGGTCGATAACGCACAAAATCGCCATAGCGCGCGACCATGTAATCGACCACTTCCTCATCACTGCGGCCGTCTTCCAGTAACCGATAAACCTCGTTACGCAAGTCATGAGCGATAGGCGCATCCGAGTCCGCTATGTTCTGGTTCTGGCACTTGGGGCAGCGCAGCTCGCTACTGATGGCGTAAAAGCGCTCGCGTTCCAGCTCCGAGGAAAATTCAAAGGTATCGACTGCTGCCTGCGCACTGAGTAGCACAGCACCCAGGGTCAGACCTGCCAGCCAGCGCTTCATGGTTTCACCTCATCAACCAGTGCCTGATAACGAGCAGCAAGTTCGCGCTCCCAGACCTTCTCGTCGATCACCCCAATGAACTTGTAGCGAACAATCCCTTGGGCATCGATGAGAAAGGTCTCGGGGGCACCGTAGACGCCCAGATCAAGACCTAAACGGCCATCGGTATCACTGATATTCAACTGGTAGGGGTTGTGAAAATCACGCAGCCACTTCTGCGCAGCGGCGTTGTCATCCTTGTAGTTGACGCCATGAATAACCACGCCTTGCGCAGACAGCTTGTTCAACACCGGATGCTCAACTCGGCAAGCGACGCACCAGGTAGCCCAGATGTTGACCAGCGCAGGCTTGCCGAGCAAATCATCGCGTGACACGTGTTGCTGCGCATCCTGTACCGATGGCAGATTAAATGCGGGAAACGGCTGATTGATGAGCGGAGAAGGTAGCGTCAATTCGTTCTTGCCCTCCTCCTTACTCAGCAGGTCGCGCAAAAAGAACCCAGCCAGCACCAGAAACAGCAGAAAGGGAACAATCAGTAATAGCCGGCGCATCAGACAGCCTCCTCGGCATTGAGCGGCGCTGACTTGCGCTGCCGCACTTTCAGGCGGTAGCGCTTGTCGCTGGCCGACAGCAAGCCGCCCGCCATCATCAGCAAGCCGCCCAGCCACACCCAGCGCACAAACGGCTTGATGTGCACGCGGATGGCCCAGGCATCGCCTTCCAGCGGCTCGCCCATGGCAACAAACAGATCACGGGTGAAACCGGCGTCGATACCCGCTTCGGTCATCACCTGATTTTTTACTTTGTACAAGCGCTTCTCCGGATACAGCATGGTGACCTGACTGTCGCCTTGCATCACCCGCACCCGCCCCTGATCAGACACCCAGTTGGAGCCCTCACGGTGCTGCACACCCTCAAAGACAAACTCATAACCGCCCAGCTCAAGGCTGTCGCCCGGCGCCATACGCAGGTCACGCTGATTATCGAACAGGCTGGCACCGATCACCCCGACCGCACACACAGCGATACCCAGGTGCGCCAGCGTCATGCCCCAGTAACTGCGCGGTAGCGCACGCAAGCCCTTGCGCAAACCCTTGTTGCGCGTCTTGTGCAGGATGTCGCGCACACTCGCGCCAGTTACCCAGAGCACCAGCAGCAGCATGCTGCCAACGGCGAACAGATGATCACCAATCCATAGCGCGATGCCGACGGCGCCGACTGCTGCCAGTAACAGCACCCACTTCAACTGGCCGGTTAGCCAACTCAACGGCGTTTCTTTCCAGCGGCTGAGAATACCCGCGCCCATGGCTAACATCAGAATCGCCATCAGCGGCAGGAACATGCCATTGAAGTAAGGCGGACCCACCGATACCAGACTGCCAAAGGCCGACATGATCAGCGGATAAAGCGTACCCAGCAGCACCATCAGCGCCGCAACCACCAGCACCAGGTTATTGACCAGCAAGAGTGCCTCACGCGAGTTCCAGGCGAAGCCAATCTGGCTTTTAACCACCGGAGCACGCAGGGCGTAGAGCAACAGTGAACCGCCCACCACAACCAGCAGGAAGCCAAGAATGAACACACCGCGCTCAGGATCGGTCGCAAACGCATGCACCGAGGTGAGCACGCCGGACCGCACCAGGAAGGTACCCAGCAGACTCAGCGAGAAAGCGGCAATGGCCAGCAGCACCGTCCAGCTCTTGAACACACCACGCTTCTCGGTCACTGCCAGCGAATGGATCAGTGCAGTACCCACCAGCCACGGCATGAAAGAGGCATTTTCTACCGGGTCCCAGAACCACCAGCCACCCCAGCCAAGCTCGTAATAAGCCCACCAGGAGCCGAGCACGATACCCAGACTCAGAAACGCCCAGGCGACGATGGTCCATGGCCGTGACCAGCGCGCCCAGGCGGCATCCAGACGACCGCCGAGTAGCGCAGCAATAGCAAAGGCAAAGGCAACCGAAAAGCCCACATACCCCATGTAGAGCATCGGCGGGTGCACGATGAGTCCAAAATCCTGCAACAGCGGGTTGAGGTCATTACCATCTGCTGGATGAAACGGCAGCTGACGATCAAAGGGGTTGGAGGTCATCAACATGAAGAGCAAAAAGCCAACACTGATCATGCCCATGATAGACAGCACGCGGCTCAACATATCTTCGGGCAAATCGCGCGAGAAGATCGCCACCGCAAAGGTCCAGGCAGAAAGAATCAGTGCCCACAACAGCAAGGAGCCTTCATGGCCGCCCCATACCGCGCTAACCCGGTAGTACCAGGGCAGTGCAGAGTTGGAGTTGAGTGCTACATAGGTCACGCTGAAGTCGTTGCTGACAAACGCCTGCACCAGACACAGAAAGGCGAAGAATACAAACAGGCACTGGGCCATGGCCGCTGGTTGCGCAAAGCTCATGGCCAGCGAGTCACCCCGCCAGGCGCCATACAGCGGGACCGTTGCCTGCAGCAGCGCCAGACATAGGGCAATAATCAGGGCAACTTGCCCAAGCTCGGGAATCATACGATCTCCACCTCAGTAATTGCTGGCCGGGGCGCCATCGGCAGCCTTCTTGGCCTTGGCGTCATTCATGGCTTTGGCCACTTCAGGCGGCATATACTCTTCATCGTGCTTGGCCAACACCTCGTCAGCCTGCAATACGCCCTCGGCATCCAGCCGACCCAGCGCCACTATCCCCTGCCCCTCACGGAACAGGTCAGGCAGAATACCGCTGTAAGCGATAGTTACGACGTGCGTGCCATCGGTAACATCAAAGTGCACATCCAGACTATCTTTGGCGCGTGTCAAACTCCCCTCGACAACCATACCGCCGGCGCGAATACGGGCGTCACCGGGCACCTCGCCAGCCACAATCTGACTGGGCGTATAAAACAGATTGATGTTCTGCTGCAGGGCCGACAGCGCCAACGCGACAGCCGCTCCCACACCAATGATCACCAGCAAAATCAAAATCAGGCGTTTTCTTCGCAACGGATGCATTACATACCCTCCCGCCGACGTCGGCGTGCTTCAGCCTGAACCAACCGACGCTTTCCCAGTATCGGTGGCAGGAACAACAGAATCAGAACCGTCGCCGTAATCCCGTAGGCAGACCAGACATACACACCATGACCACCCATCGCCAGAACATCGGGCAAATTGCTCATGAGCTTTTCTCCAGAATCTCGCGGACCCAACGCGCCTTGTACTCACGGCGGAGCACTTCAAGACGCATGCGCAGCAACAGGTTGAGCGCAAACAGGCCGTAAAAAGCGATCACCATCACCAGCAGCGGCAACCACATTTCCGGTGGCATCGCGGGCTTTTCAGTCATGGTAAACGTGGCCGGCTGATGCAGCGTATTCCACCAATCAACCGAGTATTTGATGATCGGGATATTCACTACACCAACAATCGCCATCACCGCAGTAGCCTTGGCGGCGGTATCCCGATTACTGATCGCCATGCGCAGCGCAATAATCCCGAAGTACAGAAATAGCAGAATAAGCATGGACGTCAGGCGCGCATCCCATTCCCAATAAGTACCCCAGGTCGGCTTACCCCAGATTGAGCCAGTGATCAGCGCCACGAAGGTCATCCAGGCACCAATGGGCGCCGCGCACTGCAGCGCTACATCAGCCAGCTTCATGCGCCAGACCAAGCCGACTATGCCGGCCACAGCCAGCATCATGTAGCATGATTGCGCCAGAATAGCGGCAGGCACATGGATGTAAATGATGCGAAAGCTATTGCCCTGCTGGTAATCCTCGGGCGCATAAAACAAGCCCCAGACAACGCCAATAGCCAACAGCAACACACTAGCCAGCGCAAGCCACGGCAGCAGTTTTCCGCTGATCTCGTAGAACCATTTGGGCGAGCCCAGTTTGTGAAAAAATGTCCAGCTCATTCGCTGTCAGTCTCCGCGCCTATTCACTCACGCCAATTCGCAAACCTGCTGCTATTGCCAGTGGCGCCAGGCTCAAAGCCAATAACGCCAGGCAGCCAAGCCAGAGCAGATAACCCAATACCGGTAACCCCTGCAAAGCAGCGTCCATCGCACCCGTACCAAGAATCAGCACGGGGATATAAAGCGGTAGTATCAACAGTGCCAGCAGCATGCTGCCACTGCCTTTCAAACCGACGGTCAGTGCTGCGCCAATTGCGCCCAATAAACTTAAAACGGCGGTGCCTAACAAGAGCGTGAGGCAGAGTGTTGGCATAACCGACCAGGGCAGCGCGAGCATCAAACCCAGCACCGGCGCCAACAGTACCAGTAACAGGCCACACATCAACCAATGATGCAGTACTTTGACCAACACCAGCAGCGTCAGTGGGTGTGGTGACAGCACCCACTGCTCCAACGAGCCATCTTCAAAATCACTGCGAAACAGGCCATCCAGAGACAATAAGGTCGCCAGCAACGCCGCTACCCAGATAATGCCCGACGCCATGCGCTGCAATAATTGTGGCTCCGGCCCGACCGCCAATGGGAAAAGGGTAATGACCATGGCAAAGAAAATGAGCGGGTTGAGCAAATCGCCGGGGCGGCGCCAGGTCAATTGCCATTCGCGTTTGAGTAACAGCCAGATCATCTGTCGCATCAGTTGACCCGCCCCAGTTCCAGCCGCCGCACGCCGGCAACATGCGCCAGACTATGGTGGGTCGTTAGCACCACAGTGCCGCCGGACGCGGCAAAGCTCATAATGTGCTGCTCCAGCGTGAGCACGCCAGCCTGATCCAGCGCGGTAAAAGGTTCATCGAGAATCCATATCGGTGCGCCCGGCAAATACAAACGTGCCAATGCAACGCGGCGCTGCTGGCCGGCAGAAAGCTGGCGACAGGGCACATCCTCAAAACCGCGCAGCCCCACCTGATCGAGCGCCTGCCAGATAGCCTCGCTACTGACCGGCCGGGTCAATGCGCAGAGCCAGCTAAGGTTTTCTTCCGCTGTCAGCGCAGACTTCACGGCGGGAGCATGACCAATATAGAGGAGATTGCGGCGCCAATACTCTCGACCGCTACCGGACAGGATACTCTTTTCGGCAAAGCTGATATCGCCGGCGGTAGCGGGCATCAAACCCGCCATAATGCGCAGCAGGCTGGTTTTACCCGCGCCATTCGGGCCCGCAACCTGCAGGACGTCTCCTGGCTGCAGACAGAAGGAGACCGCGGAGAAAAGCTCACGCTCATCCCGCTCACAGGCCAGCTCGATGACGTCGATCTGCTGCTTGCTCACCGCTACTCCAGACACAGGCTATATCGCACCGATACCATTGCGTTCATGATTACGGCATGCTGGCCGCTATACTCAATGCAATAGCCGCCAGAAGCGGGCTTAAGAGCCCGTTCTCAGGGGCGCCATTATACATGCCCCCCTTGCCCGGGGGACCTCGATTTACATCAACATGTGACAACATGAGCCCGGATTTTCGCCTACCGCCAACCAGCACTATAACGCCCAGCGCGCCAACCACGCCTGTTGCGGCGCCGAGCGCGCGTAGCGCAGAGGCAATCAGTGTGGCCTTACAGCTGTTGCGGCCAATTGACGCACTGCAACTTGGCGCTGGCGCCAAGGTACCTGCCGAAGTGGTGCAAAGTAACCCGAGCACCAGCACTGGCGGACAGTTTGATGTGATGCTGCGCATCGCACGCGCTGACACCGGAGTCCCGGCCACGCTGCAGACGACCAGCCCGCAGCCGTTCACTACCGGCACCCAGGTGCTGATTCAAGCGGTGAGCCAAACGCAGCTTCTGGCAGTACTGCAACCGAGCGGCACCGCAGCCACCACTGAGCCACTCACTCGCCTGGACCCTACTCAATTTCCGCCAGGCAGCGCAGTACAAGCCAAGGTACTGAGCCAGCAACCCGTTAACGACGCTGCGGGCAAACAGGTTGCCTTTGCCCTGCTGGCCAAAATCATTCAAGGCGCCGGTATGGGTAACCTGTTGAAGCTGACCAGCAATCAACCGGTAGAGCCCGGCACTCAGCTCAATGCCAGCGTAGGAGCACAAGGTGAGTTACGCGTACTAGCCAGCGGCGCTCAACAGCGCCAACTGGATTTGCTGCAAGGATTACGTGACACCTTGCAGAATCAAGCGTCCAGCGAGCCACTGCTGAAACGCCTGGATCAGCTGCAAGCGTCACCACGCGGGCTGCCCGCGGTGCCAGCCTTGCATCAGGCAATAAGCAATGTGCTGCAGCAGATCACCACACCGCAACAACTAACCACCGCTAACGGCGTCGCCAATGCAATAAAGCAGAGCGGCCTGTTTCTCGAACCCAATCTCGCCAAGCTGGCTGACTCTCTGATCGCTCAAGCCACCGCCAAACAAGATATCGGGCCCGCTGGCTCCGGGACCACAGACGCTGGCAGCCAACTAAATACCGCAGCGCAGCGAATCATGCCCGCACTGGATAAACTGCTTCCTCTACTGTCAGGTCTTTCAACGCCGCCCGGAACACACGAGCCCCTGGCCGGCGTCGACCTCAAGGGCACCCTGGTCAGTCTATTGATCAACCTGCAGCAACAGTTGCCGCCCAGCAGCCTGAACGCGCTAAATCCCCCTCAAGGGCCATGGCAGCAAGCCAGCCAGGCGGCCACGCAACAGCAGCTCAAGGCTGGCTTGTTTCCCCTGCCAACCCGCGCCTTGCAAGCACTGGGAGAGGCCAATGATCTTGGCAGCCTGTTGCGCCTGACGGCGGCCCTGCTGTCACGAATACAGCATCATCAGCTTCAGAGTCTGGGGCAAACCCAGAGCTTTTCCGATGGCAGCACACAGACGACCTGGCAGCTGGAAATTCCGCTGCGCGACGGCCATCAGTTCAGCCACGTACAAATGCGTATACAGCGCGACAACCCGCCGCCCGATGCCAAGCAACAGGCCGAACCAGTAGCCCAATGGGAAGTCAGGCTTTCATTTAACCTGGATGAGCTCGGCAGCATGCAAGCTATTGCCAGGCTGCGAAAAGACAAAGTTAGCACCGAGTTTTGGGCCGAGCGGGCGGAGACCCTAAGCCTGCTGGATACACAAATGTCCGAGCTGCGCGACCGGCTGCTGGCAAAAGGATTGGACGTAGGTGAACTGAGCTGCCATCGCGGTTCCCCGCCACCACCTCGCCAAGCATTGCAGCAAACCTGGATTGACGAGGTAACCTGATGAGCAATTCACGTGAAGCCATCGCCCTGGTTTACGACGGGGAGAAAGCGCCGGTACTCACCGCCAAAGGCGAAGGCGAACTCGCCGAACAGATTATTCAGCTCGCTTTAGACTACGAAGTTCCCATCTACGAGAATGCGGACCTGGCTCGGATGCTCACGCAACTGGAGTTGGGCGACCAGATACCTGAGGCACTCTATCGCACCATTGCGGAAATCATTGCTTTTGCCTGGTACCTGAAGGGAAAACGCCCAGCGGGATTCGACCCCGATGGCGGCCAGCCGAAGCCCAAGCAGCTAAAACATGATCAGCCGAATCAGGGCTCAAAATAAGAATGCTGTAACAAGCTACCAACGGGATGGTGAAAGCCTGCCCTCAATTACGTCCGACGCCGTGCAGCTTTACGAAAAGCTCTGCTTCCGACTTGGAAAGCCCGCACGATTGAGTAAGGTCTTCTATGCTAGCGCCCATACCAACCAGGCGAGCGGCCTGGCTATAGGGCAACGACTGCGGGTCATGGGTTTCCAACTTGAGCTGCTTGTCTTCCAGCCGCTTGAGCTGCAGCCGCAGTGCCGTCAGCTCCTCACCCATACGAATACTGCCCTGTTGAAAAGTCGCAACATCACGCGACAGCTGCTCCTGGCGCAGACGGAGCTGCTCTGACTGGAGCCGAACTTCCATCGGCAGAGCACGAACCTTGGCGAACAGCACAATCAGTGCAGCTACAACCAGGCCCAGGACACTGCCGAGCAACAGCACTAGCCAAGGTTCATTCATCGCCATCAAAATCCGGACAGTTCAGCCCACTCATCCTCAGTCATCATCTTTTCGAGATCGACCAGAATCAGCAGTTCATTGTTCTTGTTGCATACACCCTGAATGAACTTGGCAGACTCATCGGTACCCACATTAGGCGCGGTCTCGATCTCGGATTGACGCAGATAAACCACCTCGGCCACGCTATCAACCAGAATACCCACCACCTGCTTGTCAGCCTCGATGATCACCACACGCGTGCTGTCAGTAATAGGTGCAGGCGTCAGTCCAAAACGTTGGCGGGTATCAATAACGGTAACAACGTTGCCACGCAGATTGATGATACCCAACACATAGGATGGCGCACCCGGAACGGGGGCAATCTCGGTGTGGCGCAGCACTTCCTGCACCTGCATAACATTGATGCCATAACTCTCGTTATCCAGGCGGAAGGTAACCCATTGCAGGATCGGATCTTCACTACCTTGTCCCGAATTATTTTTCATTATCTTGCTTCCCGATCATCGTTGATAGCGATCCAGCAGCCTGGGACGCCGGATGTTGGTTCTGACTCAGTAGCCAGAAGCCAGTGTAGTTATCCTAATGCTGGCGATGCGGCATTACCAGATTTCTGCGCGGCAACACCCTTTACTATCAGGCTAGCCAGCGCAGACACATCCAGCAAGGCACACATATGATCAATCACGGTACCGGCCAACCAAGGACGTTTGCTTTCTTGCGAACGCCATTTAATCTGCTCCGGTTGCAACCGAATGGATTGATGCACACCGTGCACGGCCATCCCCCAGTCATAACCCTCTACTGAGATGACAAAAGCCAGCCTGTCCTTCAATTCCTCACTGTAACGCTCCGGCATGACCCAACGTGCGGTATCCAGCACCTTAAGATTGCCCGCCTGGGTCGCCATTATGCCCAGGAACCAATCGGGCTGGCCAAACAATGGCGTGATTTCGGTATCCAGCGGGTAGATGGTGCCCAATGATACCAGCGGCACTGCGAGCTTTAAGCCACCCACATCAAAGAGTAAGGCTTCAAAAGACTGCTCGCGCCAGGCCGCGCTGGCTGCCGGCACAGGTATAGAAGTCTCTGGTTCTGGCTGAGACACCGCTGGCACAGATTCGACAACTGACGGCGTATTGTCTCGCAGGCGCTGGGGGGCCTCTGCTTTGCGGGCCTCTACCACGGGCACAGGCGCGGCCTGAACAGGCTGAACGCTAGGATCAACTTCAACTCGCGCGAGTTCCTCTGCCGCATCCTGCAGCAGCGCATCCAGATAATGCTGAATGGTTTGTTCCGGCACGAACTCCTGCACCGGCAATCTGGATTTACTCATAACACCTGCGTCGTCATTAGTTTGTCTGAAGCCTCAGCAATTGCTGACCTTAACAGTATATCGGCGGCGAAGATTAAAGCATTAGCCAACCTGACCGTGTTCAGGCTACCTGCTCGCTTCGCGACAGGCTCTGCGCCAGTAAATAACGCAGGAGCGCGCGATAAGCCAAAACACCGCGCGCGCTGCTATCTAGCTGCGAAGGCACCAGACCAGCCAGACTGGCGTCGCGCAATTTGGTATCAATCGGGATATAAGCCTGCCAAAGCTGGTCAGCATAATCGCGCCGCAACATGCGCAACGTGCTGAGCGAGGCCTGAGTACGACGATCAAACAAGGTAGGAACGATGGTATAAGGCAGCGCCTGTTTTCGTGACCGATTGACCATGTTCAATGTGTGCACCATACGCTCCAGGCCCTTAAGAGCCAGAAACTCGGTTTGCACCGGAATAATCAGCTGCTCACTGGCCGCCAAAGCATTGATCATGGACACACCCAACAACGGTGGACTATCAATAATTACAAACTGGAAATCGTTCCACAGCTGAGCCAGCGCGCGAGAAATAACCAGCCCGTAACCGCCCTGTGCCGCAGACTGCCGCTCTAACGTCGCCAGCGAAGTACTGGAGGGGAGCAGCTGAATATTGGGATGCGAGGTATCAAGCAACAACGCCGATGCCAAGCCTTCAGGCACCTGCCCATTGTGCTGAAATAAATTAAATACGCTACTGGTGAGCTGGTCAGGGTCATGCCCGAAATAACTGGTCATAGAGCCGTGGGGATCAAGATCCACCACCAGCACACGCTGCCCCTGGTCCGCCAAAAGCCCGGCCAACGCTACAGCAGAGGTAGTCTTGCCCACCCCACCCTTCTGGTTGGCTACTGCCCAGACTCTCATAGCTCACCTCCGGGGGCATTCCTGTTCGGATAGACCCGATGACACGTGATAAACGACAACATTTTGACTATCCAGATCTATTACAGCTAAGGAGTAGAGTTCGATGCAGAACCCGTGCCAGATGAATTAACCGTGTTCACAGGTGCCGCAACGTCACTACGGGCCTCACGCATTGCATTGACGGAGCCCGGCTCCCCGCCGTAAGGCTCATGCCGTTTATCGAGAAAACGAGAGACCAGCAACACGACCCTACGATTCGCTTTTCGGCCTGCTGCAGTCGTGTTATCGGCAACTGGCCTAAATTCACCATAGCCTACCGCAGCCAAACGGTCAGGATTGACACCGCCATTGCTCAGCATGCGCACCACACTCGCGGCCCGCGCTGCAGAAAGCTCCCAGTTAGTCGGGTAGTTGCCAGAACGCATGGGGACATTATCGGTAAAGCCTTCAACATGCACCGGATTTTCGTAGGGCGCCAGTATGTCGGCGATCCGGTCCACCAGACCAAATGCAGCATCCAGTGGTAAAGCATCCCCACTAGGGAACAACAAACCCGAACTCAGCTCGATTTCAACCCAGAGCTCGTTACCACGAACCTCTAGCTCACCGGATTGAATCAGCTCACCAAAGGCCTGCTGCATTGCCTGCGTAATATCCTGCAGCGCGTCGCGTCCATCAGCCTGCTGTCCCGCCTGGGTTCCGCTGTTGTCCTGGGTGCCAACCCCGCGCGGCTTCTCTTGTCCAACCTGGATGGGGTCTATTGCCCGCGGAGGTTGGTTGAACGCGCCCTCCAGGGTGTCAGACAGCACTTTGTACTTGCCTTCATTAACCGAGGAAATGGAATACATAACGACAAAAAAAGCGAACAACAGCGTGATAAAGTCAGCGTAGGAAACCAGCCAGCGCTCGTGATTCTCATGTTCTTCCTGACGACGTCGCCGCATTACTCTCTCCAGCTAGTCCAGGAAGCCCTCGAGCTTCATTTCGATGGAGCGCGGGTTCTCCCCTTCAGCAATCGACATAAGGCCTTCGAGTAGCATTTCACGGTACCGAGACTGCTGCATCGCTACCGCCTTCAACTTGTGAGCTACCGGAATCAGAAAAAGATTCGCCAGAGCAACACCATAGATAGTTGCGACAAAAGCAACGGCAATGCCAGAGCCCAGCATTGACGGATCAGCCAGATTACCCATTACATGAATCAGCCCCATTACGGCGCCAATAATACCAATGGTTGGCGAGTACCCACCCATACTTTCATAGACTTTGGCCGCCATGAGATCGTGGTTTTCGCGAGTCATCAGCTCGACCTCGAGAATACTGCGCAGCGCCTCAGGCTCACTGCCATCAACCAACAACTGTAACCCTTTACGGGCATAAGGATCCGACTCGACATCAGCCAGTGCCTCCAGCCCGAGCAGGCCTTCCTTACGCGCTATCGTGCTCCAGTTGATAATCTGACTAATTCCCTCACGCAAACGACTTGAGGGCGGGAAGACAATCCAGCGCAGAATAGCCAGCGCACGCTTGAAAACCGTCAAGGGTGTCTGAATGAAGGCAGCGCCCAGGGTGCCCCCGATGACAATCAGCGCGGCAGGGGCGTTCAGCAAAGCGGAAACGTGACCGCCTTCGAGATGATTACCACCGATAATGGCGACGAAAGCCAGGATGATGCCGATGATGCTGAGGATATCCATCAGCCAATCTCTGCCAGATAACGCCCAATCTCATCCAGACTGTAAACACCGTCGGCAAGATTAGCCTTGGCAATAGCCATAGGCATACCGTAAATAACGCAACTGGCCTCATCCTGCGCCCAGACCGCACTGCCGGCCTGCTTGAGCATGCGCGCGCCCTCTCGGCCATCAGCGCCCATGCCAGTCAGTACCACTGCCAGCACCTTGTCTTGAAAAGCCTTGGCAGCCGAGCCAAAGGTGACATCGACGCAAGGCTTGTAATTTAGCCGCTCGTCACCAGGGAGAATGCGTACAACGCCACGACCATCAAGCATCATCTGCTTGCCGCCTGGCGCCAACAGTGCCTGGCCAGGACGCAAAATATCGCCATCCTCGGCTTCCTTCACGGAAATACGACATAGCTTGTCAAGACGCTCCGCAAATGCCTTGGTAAAAGCCGCAGGCATATGCTGAATAAGCAACAAAGGAGCCGGGAAGTTACTTGGCAGCTGGGTCAGCACCTTCTGCAAGGCAACGGGGCCACCGGTAGAGGTACCTATAGCGACCAGCTTGTAGCTGCGCTTGCGCGGCGCCGGGCTACTGCGCGGTGCGGCGACAGCCGGTTTCGCAGCAGTCGTTGACCCCGTCACGGGCCGAGCAACACTACTACTGGTATGGCTGGGAGCAGGGCTCGCTACCGGAGTAGAACTGAGACCCAGCGATCGACGATTGGTGCGGGCAAGTGCGTTAACGCGATCGCACAACAACTGCCGGACCTTGTCCGGGTTGCGAGAAATATCTTCGAAATTTTTGGGTAGATAATCGGCGGCGCCAGCATCAAGGGCATCAAGACTGACACGAGCACCTTCATACGTGAGCGAAGAGAACATGATCACCGGCGTAGGACAGCGCTGCATGATCTCCTTGACCGCGGTGATACCGTCCATCACCGGCATCTCATAATCCATGGTGATAACGTCTGGCCGCAGCGATAGCGTCTGCTCAATAGCCTCCTTGCCATTGGTTGCTGTGCCCACAACCTGGATCTGCGGGTCGCCCGCGAGAATTTCCGTCACCCGGCGGCGAAAAAAACCTGAGTCATCCACTACCAGAACCTTGACCGCCATACCCTCTCCTGAGCCCGCGTCGCCAATCGGTGAAACTACTGTGCGCCTTTTTCCTGAGCACCAACAACTGCTTGTTGCTTCAGCTCATCATGGCCACAGTAGGCGGCAGATGCGGTTGAAACAACAAGCTAGCGCTATTATGTGCGCCGTGCGTAACGATTAAGCAGGCTGGGAATATCCAGAATCAACGCGATACGTCCATCACCCGTAATAGTCGCACCCGCCATGCCCGCAGTACCTTGCAGCATACGACCCAACGGCTTGATAACAACTTCTTCCTGGCCGACCAATTGATCGACCACAAAACCGACTCGCTGAGTACCTACCGACACTATCACCACACTGGCCGCTGAATGATCACTGGTATCTTCAACACCAGGCATCAACCAACGCTTGAGATAGAACAGCGAGAGCGCCTTGTCACGAACGATGATGACTTCCTGACCATCAACGACATTGGTACGTGACAAATCAAGACTGTAAATTTCATTAACACTGACCAGCGGCAGCGCAAAGGCCTGATCTGCCAGCATTACCATCAGGGTTGGCATGATCGCCAGTGTCAGCGGCACCTTAATCGCGATACGCGAGCCTTGGCCCTTGGTAGACTCGATATTGATCGTGCCGTTGAGCTGGGAAATCTTGGTCTTAACGACATCCATGCCAACACCACGACCGGAGACATCGGATATCTCGGTCTTGGTTGAAAAGCCGGGCGCCAAAATCAGGTTGAAGCACTCGCTTTCAGTCAGGCGATCGGCTGCATCCTTGTCCATCATGCCTTTTTCAACCGCTTTGGCACGAAGCACATCAGGATCCATGCCGCGACCGTCATCGACAATAGTCAAGAGTATATGATCGCCCTCTTGCTGTGCAGCCAGTACCACCTTACCCGTGCGCGGCTTGCCAGCAGCCTCGCGCTCGGCGGGCAGCTCAACACCATGATCCACCGAGTTGCGCACAAGGTGAACCAACGGGTCTGCCAAGGCTTCCACCAGGTTTTTATCGAGATCGGTCTCTTCGCCAATCAGTTCAAGGTTTATTTCCTTTTTCAAGCTGCGCGCCAGATCACGCACAACCCTGGGGAAACGACCAAATACTTTTTTGATCGGCTGCATGCGCGTCTTCATGACGGACATCTGCAAATCAGCTGTGACTACATCTAAATTACCCACAGCCTTGTTGAGCTCTTCATCGCCGCTGCTCAAACCCAGGCGCACCAGACGGTTACGAACCAGCACCAACTCGCCAACCATATTCATGATCTCGTCGAGTCTGGCGGTATCGACCCGCACTGTAGTTTCTGCCGTCGAAGCAGGCGCTTCGACAGCCGGTGCTGTCTTCGCAGCGCTGGCGGCTGGGGCTGGCGTAGCAGCCTTGGCAGCTGGCTTGGGCTCAGGTTTGCTCGGTGTAGCCGCAGCTTTGGGAGTGGACGTGACGGGCGCTTGCTCAGCAGCATCCTGCTTGCCGGGCGCCGCACCGTGGCCGTGGAGCTGATCGAGCAAAGACTCGAATTCGTCGTCGGTTATTTTGTCAGGATCGGCAGGCCCGGACGCTGCTGGTGCTTTTGCTGCGCCTGACGAGCTCTGTTCCTCTTTACCAGGCGCAGCGCCCTTACCGTGCAGCTCATCCAGCAAGCTTTCAAACTCATCGTCTGAGATATCATCGCCATTGCTAGCTGCAGCCTTGGCAGCAGCGCCTGTCGGCGCTCCACCTTGGCCATGCAGCTCATCCAGCAAGGCATCGAACTCGTCGTCGGAGATCTCATCGCTGCCAGTGGATACAGCTGCGGGCGGAGCTGCAACTGCCGGAGAAGCCGCGGGCGTATCCCCATGCAGCGCATCAAGTAAAAGCTCAAACTCGTCGTCGGTTATGTCACCTTCGCCGCTGGCAATGCTCTCAACTGCTGCAACGCTTGGCGGCGTCGATTCAGGCTCTGCGACCGGAGCCGGAGATGGCTCAGCAACAACATCGGCACTGGCTGGCTGCGCTAATGCTGCCAGCGCATCAAGCAATGCCGGCTCTGCAGGAGTGGGGTCTTGTTGATTGCGTACTTGATCAAACATCACGTTGACTGCGTCAAGCGCCTGCAGTACCACGTCCATCAAGTCGGAGGTAACAGGACGCTCGCCCTTACGCAGAATATCAAACACGTTTTCCGCGATATGGCAGCAGGCTACCAGGGCATCGAGCTGCAGGAACCCAGCACCACCTTTGACGGTATGGAAACCGCGAAAAATGGCATTGAGCAGTTCCTTGTCTTCGGGACGGTTCTCCAGCTCAACCAGCTGCTCAGACAAAAGTTCGAGAATTTCACCTGCCTCGACCAGAAAGTCCTGGAGAATCTCTTCATCCGCATCGAAACTCATGCACCCACTCCCCTCGGGCGTGTTAACAGTAAACGGGCATACGTCGGGCGCTAATAGTGCTGCTTGCACGCAGTCCGTTGTTATCAGTCGTCAATCCGGAACCAGAAAACCTAACCACTCTACATTCTGCCTGACTGCAACCAGCACGCTGCGCGCTGGCGTTTATCTGTAGGAGTCAGAATCCCAAGCTGGATAGAAGGTCGTCGACTTCATCCTGACCGGATACAACGTCTTCTCTTGTATCGGCATGAATCTGCGGACCTTCACCCTTAGTTGTAGGTTTTTTTGTCTCGCTGACTGTTTCGGTATGACTTACGCCGGTAATACGGTCAACTTGACCGGCCATACGCACCAGGTTGAGCAAACTCTCCTCAACGTCATGCACCAGTGTAATTACCCGCTTGATTACCTGACCGGTCAAATCCTGGTAATCCTGTGCGATCAGAATATTATTGAGATCGCCCGACACATCGGTGCTGATAGTCTCGACCTTGTCCAGAAAGTCATCCATGCGCTTGTATAGCTCACGAAACTCATCAGCGGCCATTTCGCGGCGCTGCAACCGCTGCCAATCAGCACGCAGTGACGTTGCTTCCGCACCCAAACCAGAGACCTTGGGCGCAATATTTTCGACCAGATCCATAGTACGGTTAGCTGCTTTATCAGTCAGCTTTACGACGTAATCCAAACGATCAGAGGCGTCAGAAATCTTTGAGGTGTCGTTGACGTCATCCAGCGCGTGAGTGGTATCGATCTGGAAGTTGACGATGGAATTGTGCAGTGCTCGGGTCAGCTGCCCGACCTCATGATAGAGGCCGCGATCACGCGCCTGATTGATTGCGTGGATCACCAGCAGGGCTTCAGCAAAGTCGCCTTGCTCTAAATGATCGACCAGTTGGCGCGCGTTATCCTTCAGGGAATGTTCAAATTCCTGAGCAGTCGCCTGGCCGGGATCCTTACTTAACGACATAACCTGTACCCCGGTTGATTATTATTTTGCCTGTACGCGCTCAAAAATCTTTTCGATTTTTTCTTTCAAGGCTTGAGCGGTGAAGGGCTTGACTACATAACCATTAACGCCAGCCTGAGCAGCTTCGATGATCTGGTCACGTTTGGCCTCAGCCGTCACCATTAGCACCGGCAAATGTTTAAGCCGATCATCAGCGCGCACCGCACGCAACAGATCGATGCCACTCATGCCGGGCATATTCCAGTCAGTCACCAGAAAATCGAAATTGCCGCTTTGCAACATAGGCAAAGCGGTGTTGCCATCATCGGCTTCTGCCGTGTTGGTAAAACCCAGGTCGCGCAACAGGTTCTTGATAATGCGCCTCATCGTTGAAAAATCATCAACGATGAGAATTTTCATATTCTTGTCCAAGTCGACCTCCGTACAAACCAGGGAAAGTGCAGGCCTGCACCCCGAAACCCATTGCAATGGCCAAACTAGCCGTTAAAAGAAATTCTGAGCAGCCCACTGCGACACAACCCGCTGTTCACAACATCTTCATGTTTACGTCATTAAAACAGGATAAGGCGCAGTGCTGCTGTGTTGAGCAGCCAGTGCATTGTCCGGATGCTGGCGACAAAATCAATCATTTCGCCAACTTGTTAACCTTGCTCGCAACCGCGCGGCACACTGGCTGTGTAACTGACTGACGCGAGACTCGCTCACACCCAGTACAGCTCCTATCTCCTTGAGGTTTAACTCTTCGTCGTAATACAGCGACAGCAGCAATCGCTCACGCTCAGGCAAACTGTCGATAGCCTCAGCCAATGCCACGCGAAAACGCTCGTCCTGCAACCCCGAAAAAGGTTCATAGTCACCCTGGACATCAGCCGGCGCACCGCTTTCCAGCAAGTCATCAAAGCTAAACAACTTGCTACCGGCAGTGTCATTGAGAATTGAATAATATTCCTCAAGGCTCATATCAAGTTCGGCAGCAACCTCGTGATCTTTAGCGTCACGACCTAAACGAGATTCCACTGAGCGCATTGCATCACTCACCATGCGTGTATTTCGATGCACAGAGCGTGGCGCCCAATCGCCCTTGCGCACCTCATCAAGCATAGAGCCTCGGATGCGAATGCCAGCGTAGGTTTCGAAGCTGGCGCCCTTGCCAAAATCAAATTTCCGCGAGGCCTCGAGCAGCCCGATCATTCCGGCCTGCATTAAATCGTCAACCTGCACACTGGACGGCAAGCGACCAAGCAGATGATAAGCAATACGTTTTACCAACGGAGCATATTGCTCGACGAGTCGATCCTGATTATTTGCAGAACTTTGTGCTCGTGTATACATGCTTAATCCGCCAGCCGCTGCAATCATAGGCCTGATCCAGTGGGCCGTACCAGGCGTTCGACAAAGAACTCAAGATGTCCGCGAGGATTCGCCGGCAAAGGCCATGAATCTACTTTTTGCGCAATCGAACGAATCGCCATGGCAGCCTTGCTGCGCGGAAACGCTTCGTAGACTGCACGCTGCTTCTGCACGGACTTGCGTACCGCCTCGTCGAAAGGTACGGCCCCGACGTATTGCAGCGCTACGTCGAGAAACCGGTCAGTTACTTTTGATAGTTTAGCAAAAACCATGCGACCTTCCTGCGGAGTTCCCACCATATTTGCTAATACCCGAAATCGGGTCATGCCATGATCCCGATTCAGCAGCTTGATAAGCGCGTAGGCATCAGTGATTGAGGTCGGTTCATCACAGACAACAACCAAGGCCTCTTGTGCAGCACGCACAAAGCTCACAACCGAATCACCGATACCCGCAGCGGTGTCGACAACCAACACATCGATGTTGTCGCCAATCTCACTGAACGCCTGAATCAGCCCAGCGTGCTCTTGATGGCTCAGGCTAACCATGCTGGCAGCACCCGAAGCAGCAGGTACCACACGAATGCCTCCGGGGCCGTTGATCATTACATCGCGCAGATCACACTTGCCTTCCAGCACGTCAGCCAGAGTAGCTTTGGGCTTTAGCCCCAGCAGTACATCGACATTGGCCAAGCCCAAGTCGGCATCCAGCAGCACTACACGCCGCCCGATATCCGCCAGCGCCAAGCTGAGGTTGACCGACACATTGGTTTTGCCGATACCGCCTTTACCGCCGGTGACCGCGATAACCTGAACCGGATGATTGCTACCCATCTACGATGATTACCTTGAGTTATTGATTTGCTTAACTTGCCCGCTGGCCATGCATCATGCCGGCAAACACATCTGCCATCGCCTGATCTGCCGGCGCCTCACTACTTCCCATGCTAACTGCGCGGGTGACCAACTGATGCCCTACGGCACGATTGATGTCGTCGGGAATTCGCTGGCCATCTGCCAGATAGGCTACCGGCAAACCCTGCTCCATAGCCAGCCCTAATGACTCACCCAAGGTAGCAGCCTCGTCGACCTTGGTCAGTATGCAGCCACTGAGACCGCAACTCTTGTAGTTGTGGTAAGCAGCCTTCATCACCCGATACTGACTGGTGGCAGCCAAAACCAACAGATTGCGTACCTGCCGGCCCTGCTGCGCCAATGCGCTCAACTGGCTGCGCAGGTAAGGATCCTGGGCCTGCAGGCCAGCCGTATCTACCAGCACCAAACGCTTGCCGGAAAAGTCAGCCAGTACGTCCTGCAAACTGTTTTGTTCGTCAACCACCCGCACCGGCACATCCAGAATACGCCCCAGGGTGCGCAGCTGTTCATGCGCACCAATGCGATAGGTATCCATCGTCACCAGAGCCACATGCTGACTACCGTGCTTAAGTACATAACGCGCAGCCAGCTTACCCAGTGTAGTTGTCTTGCCTGCGCCCGTGGGCCCAACCAACGCGATGATACCGCCTTGATCCAGCAGCTCTTCACGTAACGTAGGGATCCGATGCGCCAGGTGCGCCAGCAGCAGGCGCCAGGCTTGGCGCACATCTGGCACATCAGCCACCTGGCGCAGCAGATCCTGGCAGATTTCCGCTGGCAGCCCGAGCTGGGTCAGACGACGCCATAAACCCGCTTGCTTGGGCTGTTGCTGGTTGAGTTGCCCCCAGGCCATACCGCCCAATTGCGACTCCAGCATTTCACGCAGCCCAGCCAGTTCAGCACGCATAGCGCTGAGCCCGCCCGCGTCAGCCGACTCAGCGGCAGGCGCAGACGGCTCAACCGACTTGGCCTTGCGCTGCACTGAAGGCTCTTCGCTCGGCTCCTGCACAAGCCTGTCGAGTAAATCACGCGCCACGGGCGAGCCCTGCTCCGCAGCCGCACGCATGCTATCTCCAAATAATTGACGGTTAACCGTCGGCTGGTTGTGCGAGGCCATGCTCCCCACTTCCAGCTCAGCCCGAGCGGCAACAATGCGCTCCTGGGTTTTCTTCAGTTCCTGATCAAGCCCGGGAGTCGGAGGCGTAAGACGCGGCGCCACGTAGTCCAGCGCAGCGGTCAGCTCAACACCACCGGCAACCCGACGGTTGGCGATGATGGAGGCATCAGCGCCCAACTCATCACGCACCAGTTTCATCGCTTGGCGCATATCGGCGGCAAAGAAACGTTTGACTTTCATGGCTGACCTCATCAGTTACCAAAGCCCCGCGCATCGCGCCAGGCGGCTGTTGTTCTTTACTCTAGAGCCTTCGCTCAGTTCTGTCCGACCGTGGCGACAATGGTCACCTGCTTGCTGTCCGGAATTTCCTGATAGGACAACACATGAGCTCCGGGAGCGGCGTAGCGGACAAACTTGGCCATCATCATGCGAATCGGCCCAGCGACCAGCAGTATCGCTGGCTTGCCCTGCACTTCCTGGCGCTGCACTGCATCCGACAAGGAGCGCTGCAGTTTTTCTGCCATTCCCGGCTCCAGCAACATGCCATCATCGACACCTTGCCCGGCCTTCTGAAGACTCTGTAGCAACATCTGTTCCAACCTTGGTTCCAAGGTGATCACAGGGAGCTCGGAGTCAAGCCCTACAATGCTTTGCACGATGGAGCGCGAAAGCGCGACACGTACCGCGCCAATCACAGCGCCAGGATCTTGACTCTTACCAGAGCTGTTAGCGATGGCCTCGGCAATGGTTCTGATGTCACGCACCGGCACCTGCTCCTGCAACAGCCCCTGCAATACCTTAAGCAGATTGGAAATGGAGATCAGCCCGGGCACCAGCTCCTCGGCCAGCTTGGGCGAGGCTTTGGCGAGAACCTGCAGCAGTTGCTGAACTTCCTCGTGGCCGATGAGCTCATGCGCGTGCTTATGCAGTATCTGATTGATATGGGTTGCCACGACAGTACTGGCATCCACGACCGTGTAGCCGAGGGATTGGGCTTGATCTTTCTGCGCGGGCTCGATCCATACCGCATCCAGCCCGAAGGCCGGATCCTTGCCCGCCACGCCCTTGACCTCACCAAACACCTGGCCCGGGTTGATCGCCAGCTCACGATCCGGATAAATCTCCGCCTCGGCCACGCCCACACCCATCAGCGTCAATCGGTAGGCGTTGGGAGCCAGATCGAGGTTGTCGCGGATGTGCACTGAGGGCATCAGAAACCCCAGGTCCTGCGATAGTTTTTTGCGTACACCCTTGATCCGTGCCAGCAACTGCCCACCCTGATTACGATCGACCAGCGGAATCAGCCGGTAACCGACCTCAAGCCCAACCATATCGACGGGCGTAACGTCATCCCAGCCCAGCTCACGGGTTTCCGGCGACTGAACCGCTGGTGGTAGCGCCTGCTGGCGCTCAACCTCGGCATCTTCCTCAACTTTCACCTGCTGACGCTTGGCAATAACGTATGCACCACCGGCAGCCAGCGCACCCAGGCCAATGAAAGAGAAATGCGGCATACCAGGGATCAAACCCATGATAATCATAATTGCTGCAGCAATCGCCAACGCCTTGGGCGAGGTAAACATCTGCCTCTGAACCTGGGCACCCATATCCTCTGAGGTGGATACCCGCGTCACCATAATGGCGGCGGCAGTAGACAGCAGCAGCGACGGAATTTGCGCCACCAGACCGTCACCAATCGTCAGCAGTACGTATATCTTTCCGGCTTCAGCGAACGGCAAGCCATGCTGCGCCATACCGATGGCCAGACCGCCAATGACGTTGATAAACAGGATCAGCAGACCAGCAACCGCGTCGCCGCGCACAAACTTACTGGCACCATCCATAGAGCCGTAGAAGTCTGCCTCTTGCGATACCTCCATGCGGCGCGTTTTAGCCTGCTCCTGATCAATCAGGCCCGAGTTGAGATCGGCATCGATCGCCATCTGCTTGCCCGGCATGGCATCCAGAGTAAAGCGGGCACTTACTTCGGAGATGCGGCCAGCACCCTTGGTTACCACCACAAAGTTGATGATCATCAAAATGGCAAAGACCACCAGGCCCACCACATAGTTACCGCCGATCACCACCTCACCAAACGCCTGAATAACCTTACCCGCCGCGTCGCCCCCCTCATGGCCGTACAGCAACACCACCCGAGTAGAGGCAACGTTGAGCGCCAGCCGCAGCAAAGTAGCCACCAGCAAAATAGTAGGGAATACGGCAAAATCCAGCGGGCGTAAGGCGTAGGCGCCAACCAGCAGAACCACCAGCGCCAGCGCAATATTGAAGGTAAAGAGTACGTCAAGCAGGAATGGCGGCACCGGCAACATCATCATGCCGAGCATGACCAGCAACAAAATGGGCACGCCCAGACTGCCATGTCGCAGGCCGGCCAGGTTGGTCCGCATGTTACCCATCATTTGTGCGCGATCGACTGCCATTGCTCGGAGCATCCCAGATCAATAATTTGACGCGAATTGCGTGCTTACGAAGCCTTACGCAAGAAGCGTTCCAGCTTGCCAAAAAATATCAGACAGATGACATCAAAAGGCCACTCATTAAACTCAAAGACCAGTGCTATGCTTTGCTCACGGCACCACTCTGTTACAATCGCGGCTCGATAACGGCAAGGGATGGCCAGGTTTAGTAATACCGCCATACCGGATCATCTGAGTAGCCTGTAAAGATGTTCCACCCAGCGTTACCGACCATCATAGAGAGATTTCATGCGCGCACTTTTGGTTTTGCTGCTCGGCCTCACGGCAGCGTTGACTGGCTGCGAAAGCTTGTCTAAACCCGACGGACTGTTAGCGCGCTCAAGCGAAGTACTGCAAAACCAGCGCCAGCGCTTGGCTGAACTGGCATCCAGCTTAAGGAGTGACCCGCAAGAGCAGGCACGCCACACCGAAGTTCAAGCGCTATTCGACCAGCAATACATCGACCCCTTGACCGAGTATCTGCGGCTGCATAGCGAAGACATCGACTATGCCCCTTACCTGGATCTTGTTCGCGCCGAACGTAACGAGCGCTGCAGTGCTGTGGCTAACCGTTACGCTGGCCAGACAGCCTCTCCCGCCAGCCTGCAGCGCTTGAAACGCGGCTACAACCTGTCCTGCCCTGCCGTGGTAGACGCCTTTGCTCAGCGCGTCGCCAGCCAGCAACCACCAACCAGCAAACTGCCTACCGCGGCGCAGTCCAACAGCAACCAGCCCACGAGAGCTGAAAGCACCTCACTCAGCGGCGAAAGCAAAGATTGCTACTTACTATTCAGCATCAAGAATTTCCAACAGGCTGCAGCGCCTTGCAGCGCCGCAGCGGCCAATGATGATGCCAAGGCTCAGCATCATCTTGCAGTGATCGCACAGGCCAATAATGATCAACCGCAGGTCTTGCAGTGGGCAACCAGGTCGGCAGAACTGGGAGACCCTAATGGACAGCTGATGCTCGCCAACCTGCTCAGTCGCAAGGGTGATGACGAACAAGCCTTTCGCTGGCTGCAAGCTTCAGCAGATCAGGGTCAACGTGAAGCTACTTACCTGTTGGCACAGGCATACCGTGAGGGCACCGGCACAGCTACCAACCTTTCACAGGCGCAGGTGTACTTGGAGCGCGCAGCAAATGCCGGCGACGTACAGGCTATGCTGCAGCTGGCCAGCCAGAACAAAGGATCTCCCAGCGCGCGCCAATGGCTGAAGCAAGCGGCCAACAAAAACACTTCCGAAGCGCAATACCAGCTAGGCTTGGATTATCTTGAGGGCAGCAGCGGCGACATTGATTTGCAGGAAGCCTACGTCTGGCTCAGCCTCGCACTGGTCAATGGTGATACCCGCGGCAGGCGTAAGCTTGAGCAGCTCTCCAGCCAGTTGAGCGCGGAAGAGTTGACGCAGGCCCAGAATCGCATCCATTCTGGCCTCAACGGATTTTAGCCTAGGAATGCCCATGCTCCCGGTCAAGCCAGCCATCATGCTCCTACTCAGCCTGCTGGTTGGGATCTTCATGTTTGGCACTTGGCTAATGTCCAGCTTGAACTTGAACTACTCGCAGAGCGCGATGGCGGAATTACGCCAGCGGCAGATAACCGACACGTTCTACGCCAACCTGGACCGAATCAATGCACACCATCGACAGATGGAGCACAACACCCAAGGCCTGGCGCGCATGGGTAGTTTACTCGATAGTTTGCAGAGTAGCCCCAGCCTAACCACGCAACGCTTGCGTCAAAGCCTGCAGCAAACATTAACAGACTTTCCCGATAGTTACGGGGGCAGTGTCTGGTTTGCCAACGATCGAGCAGACAGAGCGCTCTACGCCTATCGCCAGGAAAACAACATACAGGTTGAGAGTATCCCGGCGGGCGAGCGTGAGATGATTGCGCAGTGGTTTGCGCGGCTTGCAAACCAATATCAATCAGGCGACCTACCAGACCCCGCAGATAGCTGGATGCCCGCTTACTACAAAGCCAGTATCGAGAGCGCCGTTATCAGCCACGCGGCCCTGATTACCAATAGTCAACAACAGCCAATCGGCTTGGCCATCACCGATTGGCGGGCAGAAGATATCGTCCGCACTGTAAGTCGTGTAGAAGTCACACCCGGCACTTTTTCGTTTCTACTCGATACCGAGAACCGCAACCTTTCCAGTCTCGCCGAAGCCGACAACGTGGCCAAGGCGCAAGAGCTGATCAACGCTATCATTGATTTGAATCTGTATGAGCAAGTAACACCGCAAACGTCAGCGCAAATCGTCAGCACACGCCAGTTGGCCTCACCACTGCAGCAATTGCGGATTAACCTGGATCAGCGAGAGTTCGCGCTGTTCTTTTCACGCACGCAAGCCGGCATGATGTTTGGGATTGGCGTACCGCAGGCCGAAATCGATGCGGTGCTGGAACCTATGCGCAAGAGCAACTTCAAGATTGTCAGCCTTACCGCGCTGATTTTGCTCATCATCTCAGCGCTGATTCTATATCTTGTGGCTGGCATCCTGCGCCAGCTGCATAACCTCTATACCGACAGCCTCACCGATTTACCCAATCGTGAGCGCCTCATCGTCGATTTGAAAAAACGCCGCACCGCCTCACTGATCCTGCTCAACCTTGATTCATTCAAAGAGATTAACGACGTCTATGGCCATGAATGCGGCGACCATGTGATTGCCGAGTTGGCCCACTCTCTGGATCATTATCTGGCGGACGAACCCGATTGGCAGCAAAGTCGACTGTACCGCATGCCCGCCGACGAGCTGGCGATTTGGCTGCCCGGACAACAAAGTGAGGATTCGCTGCGCCCTCAGCTGAATAACCTGCTGGAATTTATCAGCGCACTCAAAATCAGCTGGCAAAACCAGGACATTCCCGTCAACGCGAGTCTTGGCGCCGCGAGCAGCGCACAGCGTGGTAGCGATGAGATCAATGGAGAGTCATTGCTGCCAGGTGCAAATATCGCGCTGGAGCTGGCCCGCCTGAATAAGGACAACTACGTCATTTACGATGAGCGGCACAAGATTCGCGAGAGTTACGAGCAAAATCTGATCTGGGCCAATCGACTAAAAGGTGCGCTCGGAAGCGGCCGCATAGTTCCTTTCTTTCAGCCCATCATGGACCTCAAGACCAACCGAATAGACAAGTTCGAGTGCCTGGTGCGGCTACTGGATGAGCAAGGAGAGCCAATCGGACCTATTCACTTCCTGGACCTGGCAAAAAAGGTACGCCTGTACCGATCGATTACACGCTGTATGGTCGAGAGCAGCATGCGTCAATTTGCTGACCTGCCCTACACCTTCTCGCTGAACCTGTCCTGTGAAGACCTGCTGGATCAGGCGCTATCGGACCATATCATTGCCATGGTCGAAGAGTATCAAATTGGGTCGCGTGTCATTTTTGAAATCCTGGAATCCGAGGGTATCGAGAATTACGCGGAAGTCCGTCAGTTCATCGATCGCGCCAAAACCTTAGGCTGCCGGATCGCGATTGACGACTTCGGGACCGGTTACTCCAACTTCGAGCACCTGCTGCGCCTGGATGTCGACCTGATCAAAATTGATGGCAGCCTGATCAAGCAACTCGATACCAACCCGACAGCCATGACCATTTGTAATGGCATCGTCCACTTCGCCGAAGAGCTCGGCATGCAGACGGTCGCCGAATTTGTGCATAGCCCCGCTATTCTTGCCAAGGTGAAAGAGCTGGGCATTAATTTCGCCCAAGGTGCAGCTATTGGCATGCCATCGGCCAGCCTTATCACCAAGGTCACCATGACTGGCACAGAGGTATCACCAGGCAGCGATTCGCCAAACCCCTAGCGGTATATGATGTCGTCTCGCATGGGTACCAAACGTTGCAATAGTCGATTTTGCACCCGCACGGGGATCCCCTCTTCGTCCATTGCGGCGATGAGGTCTTCTACCAGCGCGTTAAAATCAGTCTCGTTGATAACAAAACCGGCATGCACCTGCTCCATACTGTCGCCTGTGTATTCACAAGGTCCACCAGCCTCGACACAAATTTGTTCCTGCAGCTTCTCCTGCAGCCTTGCAATATCGGTATCGGCGAAGTGGTGCACGATGCGCGGATCATCCGCAATGCGATACAACAGCCCTTCCACCACCCGATTGATTCCCGCCTGCGACCCCAGATCCTGATAAAGGCTATCGTTTGCAGGTGGCGCACTAGTCATACACCCAGCCAGCCCCAAGAAAAGCAGGCTCAGACTGAGATCTTTGAAGGTAAACCGGCGCATACACTGCCTCAATAGCTTAGTTGCAATGAAAGATATAGCCCCTGCTGATCCTCAAGCGTAGCGATTTCACCCAGGTCGGCCCAACCCGCGACCAACCCAAGGCGTTTGCTGGGGAAGTAGCCAACAAATAGATCCTGCCAGTCACTTTCACCGGCGAACGACAGGTTGTCAGGCTTTTCACGATACTCGATACCCACTACCCATTGCGGACTCAGTAAAAGCGCTGCACTACCTTCCTTCAACAGACTGCGACTGTCTCGACGATCACCGCCAAAGCCCAGCAACCCAGTCTCGTTTGCCCGCGAGTAACGCAGCGTGCCATTCAGCAACAAGTTATACCCGCCTGCAGCACCGACAAATAAACGCGATGCTGCCATGTAGTAGTCGGTGTCAGCGTCGCGTCGCGCGCCCACCAGCGAGGGGATCTGAAAATTGTTTTGGCGCTTGTACTGCGCGCCAAAGGAAACCTGCGGCAGCGAATCGTAAACGAGGTCACCAAACAGCCTCACCTTGAGTCCGAAAACATCCTGATTCAGGGTTCTTTCCGGCAGCCCAGCGGCTTTTGCAAGCGCGTCAATATCCAGACGTTGGCGCGCGAGGGATAACTCTAAACGATTACCCAAGCTGAGCGCGGCGCCATAGCTGTCGAGGCGATAGTCTCCGGTCTCAACCCGAGTAGCAAATACATCGCCGCCCCACTCATCGCGTGTACCGTAACCGGATAACACCGCCCATGGCACTATTCCGCCACCGGCCGAGCCCTCAATACTGGTGGCGCCACCGGTAGCCAGCAACCGCCCCCCTGGCTGAGCGTGAGCAATGCAGGTAAAAGACGATAGCACCAGGACCAAAACAGTTTTTCTCATGCGCCCTCACTACCGCCAAAGGTGCCACGGGTATCGTCCAGCCACTTCTCCAAATCAATTGCTGCGAGCGGTCGACTAATAAAATACCCCTGCGCCACATCACAATGCCGCTCCTTCAGCCAGTTAAGGCTATAAAGGTTCTCTACCCCTTCTGCGACAACTTTGAGTCCCATATTGTGGGCAAGCTCGATAGTTGATTTGACGATCACTGCATCCTCGCTGCCTTCAGCCAGCTGCAATACAAAAGACTTGTCTATCTTAAGATCCTGCACCGGCAAACTCTTTAGCATCGCCAGTGAGGAGTAACCCGTCCCGTAATCATCAACTGCCAGGGCGATACCCAGCTCCCGCAGCACACGCAGACTAACAATGCTGCGCTCCGGGTCTGTCATCAACGCGCTTTCAGTCACTTCCATCGACAGATACGCCGGGCTAATTTGTTGAGCCAGCAACAAACCCTCGATGCGCTGCGGAAAAAGTGGGTCATCCAGATCCCGGGCGGAGATATTCATTGCCACTTGCAAACCGATGCCGCGATCTATCCAGTCGCGTAGTTGCGAAACAACTGCATCCATCATCCACTGCGTCAGCATCCCAATGCTGCCGGTCTGCTCCGCTAACACAATGAACTCATCCGGACCTATTGGCCCTAACTCACTATGAGTCCAGCGCATCAATGCCTCAACTTGCCGCACCTCACCTGAGGCCAGATCGAGCTTGGGCTGAAAGACGACTGACAGCTCCTTGTACTCCGGCGCATAGCGGATATCCCGCGCCAGCTGAATACGACGCTGGAAGGCTCGATCACGCTGGGCTTGATAGACGGCAACACGATCAGCACCGGGAGAGGCATCAGCGAGTGCGATACTGGCCTGACGCAGCAGCTCATGTGGATCACTCCCGTTAAGCGGCCACTCAACCACACCTGCCACCCATTGCGAACTGAGCTTTATATCATCGACCTGCATCTTTTCGCTTAGCCTTGCCAGCAGGGCATCAATATCGACAACAGCCTGATCCAGATTACCCCGCTCCAACAGCAGCAGAAATCCAACACCGGGCTGCCAGGCCAACAACGCATGCGCTGGCAGGTGATCAACCAGACGCGTCACTGACTGGCGAATAAATGCATCCATAAAATCCTGCCCGCGGGCGTTTATCAGCAACTCGGCAGACACCAGGTCACATTGCGCAAGCACACCTGCTTGCGCATTCGCGATTGCACTCCTGAGCCGCTCACGTATCACGCTAACGTTAGGCAAGCCGGTAAGCGGATCATGTAGTGCGTTATACGAAATCAATTTTTCACGTTCTGCGATACCCACCCGCATCTCGTCAATGCTTGTGGCCAGCATCCCCAGTTCATCTGTGCGCGGCAACGCCACCTTGCCACTATAGTCGCCGCGACCAATGCGCCCGGCAGCCAATGCCAGTAAGGTAACAGGTCGCGCCAAACTGCCAGACAGACGCACTGCCAACAATGACGAGACCAACAAAGCGATCAGCGTGATGATCATCAGCTCACGCTTGAGGTAATCAAAACTGGCCAAGGCTTCGTTCAAGGGGCTGGCTAGCTGAGCAACCACGCTATAAGGTGCCTGATCCAGCAGGGTGATAGGGATAGTCAGGTAAATCTCATCCGCAAATTGCTGAGTCCCTTCCTGCATGCTCATATTCTGCTGCGCGAACGGCATGGTAGAGAAAGCACTCATAACCTCTTGGTCACGACGACTGACAAAACGAATCTCAAGCCCCGTAATTTTCTGTAGTTCGTTGGCCAGCGCAGTGTCCAGCGCGAACGCCATCGCTACCTGACCGACCGGCACTGGAGCACGCACAACCGCCTCCACCAATAGGTAGGGCCGATTATCTATAACTGTGATCATCGCCTGATCAGACAAAGACTGCAGCGCTTGCACCTCGACCTTATCAGCCCCCGCAACCGTGGCAGTAGAAATGCGCAAAACACCTTTGGCATCGAAGAAAAAGGCTTGGTCTGCGCCTATTCGACCGACCTGATTAAGCAACGCTGAGCGTATAGTCGCAAGATCACCGGTCGCCACCGCTTGGCGAAAGCCGAAATCAGCTACCAGAATCTGTGTGGCATTGGTTAGTTCACGGGCACGCGCCTCCAGCAGGTTACTGAAAACATTGCTACCGATCTCCAGCTGCCTCTGCGCCTGACGCTGGGCTGAGAAGTTGGTACTCGCATACACCGCCAGAAAAACCAGGCCCAGCACTATCGCCAACAAACCAACCGCAGTCAGTATAAGTCGAGTACGCAGCGAGCGAATACGCATCAAGCTATTGAGTCGCATTCTTGAAGCGCTGTTGCAGCGGCGACAATGCGGGCTTCACCACTGAACCAGCTTGCGTAACAGGTAAGCTGATGATTTGACTGGCCTGACTCAGATCAAGTTCGCCCAAGGCAACTGGGGCTTGCTCAAACAAGGAGGGGTGCCACCACGCTACAGGCCACTTACCTGCAGGTAAATCCGCAAGAGATACCATGCCTTGTGTATCACTCACGGCGAAGCGCGGACTATCGGTGATCAGGATATAGCCAACCATGGCATCGTGAATATTACAGCCGAGCACCACTACCCCCGGACGCTCAAAGGACACCGGCGGCGCGTCAGAACCTTTGAACAAACCTAATTCGAAGGGTTTGGCGGAAGAGAACGAATAGACGTGATGACGGACATCATCACTATTGGGAAAGTCGACCAATGACCCACTGGGCACAACCAGCACGTGCGGCTCAAACTGTCGATCAATTTGGTCCATGACATAAGAGTGCGATGCGAGTGCCGGAACCTCGTCAACCATGAGAACGGCATTGGCCAAAGGCTCGCCTGCCTCATCGGTCAACATCACCTGGGCTGCAAAACCACATGCAGACCAAAACAACGATGCAAGTGACGCCATCCCCATAAAAAGGGGAACTTGCATTTGACTGCGACTGAAAAAATGCGGCATGGACTTTTCGCTCATCAGGTGCTCAATCAGGCAGTCTGAAACTGATCCGATCCTCCGACACTCAGACGCTTGCAGCAACCATTCAGGGGATTCATTGCCCAGTCATGATTAGCTGTGTTTACTGAGGTCATTCAACGTTAGCATAGCCTGATTGCAAACTGATGTGCAGGAGAAACCATGACTAGCCCGGCCGTAAAGTTATCCATACTGGATCTATGTTCAGTCACTGAAGGCGCAACCCCAGCTGATGCACTGCACAATGCCTTGGCGTTAGCTCAACTTGCCGAAGAGCTGGACTACAATCGTTTCTGGGTAGCCGAACATCACAACATGACGGGGATAGCCAGCGCCGCCACTTCAGTAGTGATGGGCTACCTAGCCGCGGGTACGCACAAAATCCGCATCGGCTCCGGCGGCATCATGCTGCCAAATCATGCGCCGTTGCAGATTGCCGAGCAGTTTGGCACGCTGGAATCGCTCTACCCAGGCCGCATCGACCTCGGGCTTGGTCGAGCACCTGGCACAGACCAGTCAACAGCACAGGCTTTGCGCCGCGGCCGCACCGACGGCGAAGACTTTCCGCAAATGCTCGAAGAATTGCGCAAGCTGTTTGCCAGCCCCACACCTGAACAGCGTTTGCGCGCGGTCCCCGGTTCAGGCCTCAATGTACCAATCTGGCTTCTTGGCTCCAGCACCTTCAGCGCCCAACTGGCTGGCCGCCTGGGCCTGCCTTTTGCCTTTGCTGGCCAGTTTTCACCCGACTACCTATTTAGCGCTCTGCGTCTGTATCGCGAGCACTTCACGCCGTCCGAGCAACTGGAAGAGCCTTACGCCATGCTGGGCATCAATGCCTACCTGGCCGATGACCGCGAACAAGCTCACTATCTGGCGACCTCACACCAGCAAGCGTTTCTGAATCTAATTCGCGGCCGCCCTGGCAAGATGCCTGCGCCAGTGCATGATATGGAAAGCCTATGGCAGCCACATGAAAGACATCAGGTTATGTCGACCCTTTCCGGTAGTCTGATCGGTGACTCGCAAGCGGCAAGTGAGCAGATGGATCAGCTTTTGGAGCGCACAGGCGTCAATGAGTTGATCGTCAATAGCCCTATATTTGACCAACAAGCCAGGCAGCATAGTTACCGATTACTGATGCAACTCAACCGCGAGCGCCAAGCCTAAAATCGAGGGCGACGAAAACAAATATCGTCGCCCTCTTCCCCAGCGTCGGCGACTCTGGTAAAAAGAGCGCCTGTGCGGGTGTAGCTCAATGGTAGAGCAGAAGCTTCCCAAGCTTACGACGAGGGTTCGATTCCCTTCACCCGCTCCAGTAACTCCCTGTTTTTCAATAAAATCAACTGCGCTTTATGGGCTCCTGTCGCCAAAATGTCGACACCAGGAACGCTGAATACTGCCCACACCTTACAGATCAGAAAAATCGCTGATCGTCCCTCGAAAGCCAGGCCACCAAATCCAGATGACGCCTTGGTAGGGACGAGCCAACACAGCCCTCCCCTATAACCAGCAACAACTGGCGTATAAACACGTCAACAGTGCCAGTGCCAAACATATCACCAGCACTGAGAGGAACTGCAGCTAATGTCACCGTCGACACTAGAGCTCATAAAATAGGGTCGTCCGCACCTGCTACAATCAACATCATCAATGATGCTAACGCCATACTGCCAAGGCATTAGAAGCGAAAGAAAACCTTATTTCAGGATACTAAAACTTGCCTAATGTGGCGTGACACAACTATTAAGTTACGCGCAAAAGATACGATCAAGACTTACTCTCACCACGTTTTTCAATATCACAAATGAGACTATAACCCATTGTAAGTAAAAGCATTTAATTCATCATAATGATAGCAATACAAGTTTAATCTAGGCACAATTCCACTATATTCGAATAGCTGCAGGAGTACCGCACAATGCAAGGCCAACCAGAGGTTATCAATTGCCTGATCGAGCTACTGCGAGGCGAGCTGGGAGCTCGTGACCAGTACTTCCTGCATTCGCGCCTTTACGAGGACCTGGGCTACAGCAAGCTGTACGAACGCATCAACCACGAAATGGAAGAAGAAACCCAGCACGCCGATGCGATTCTCAAACGCATCCTCTTCCTGGAAGGCAAGCCGGACATGCGCCCCTCTGCCATTACCCCCGGCTTCACTGTGCAAGATATGCTGGAAGCAGACCTGAAACTTGAGTACGAGGTACGCGACAACCTGGCCAACGCAATCGCCTTGTGTGAACGGCATGGTGACTACCCCACTCGCGAGATGCTCGAGGTTCAGCTGAAAGATACTGAAGAAGACCATGCCTACTGGCTAGAGCAACAGCTGCGCCTGATTAAAATGGTGGGTGAACAGAACTACCTGCAATCACAGATGTGAGCGAGCGGTAGATCTTAGAAAAAAGGCCCCGACAACGACGTTGTCGGGGCCTTTTCATTTAGAGAGCCCGCCAATAATTTTCAGCGGGGCTGAGCAAAAAACACACTGCCATGCTACTAATCGAGCAAACCGCGCGGACGCTCGGTCGTATCCGCCTATCCATCGCCTGGACGATTGCTATATTGATGTAAGACAAAACCTGAGCGAACAATACTTGGCATGCTAGCGAGCATGGAAAGCAGCTGACAACTAAACAGTGTCAGGCAAGGGACTATACGCTGCTTGTGAATCAGCCAGTGACCAACTGACTTTTGTCAGCTGCAAAGACGGGGCTTAGTTCTTTAAAGCGCTGATTAATGCCTAGCAGGTGGCAAATTCGCTATTTTCACCATACCAAAATGCCGAGCAAGCTGATGTAATTGACGGTAGTGTTAATAGAAATATACCTACTAGCCGATCAAATAGTCGGCCCAGCCTTGGGTACTTGACTGCCACGGCATACAGGAAAGCAGGACACTAACGCTAAGCTTATCGTCTTTCTAATTAAAAATAATGAGGACTTACACTATGAAGTACCTGCTCTGCATCGTCGCCTTGTGCGCAATGAGTCAGGCACATGCCGAAGACGTGATTCGCGTCCTGAACTGGAATGACTACATTGAACCGACTCTTCTAGACAAATTTGAGCAGCAGACAGGGGTTCGCGTCGACTATCAAACCTTTGAGGAAGGCCAGGAACTCATCGCAGCAATGAAAGGGGAAGAATCTTACGACATCGTAGTGCCCTCGCATTACATGCTTAAGCAGATGATCGCAGAGCAGGCCCTGATGCCTATCGATAACAGCAAACTGAAAAACTATAACAACCTGGATATTTGGCTAGTCTCCGTTTTGGCCAGTATTCCTCGCGCCAGCGAGCACGCAGTACCCTATCTATGGGGCGCTAACGGTCTTGCTGTTAACGTGCCCCTGGCCGAAGCCGCGCTAGGCGAAAACGTGCCGCAGAGCTGGGCCCTGCTATTCGACGAGTCATATACCTCGCGCCTGTCATCATGCGGCCTGGGTATGCTGGCAGCTCCGGAAGAAGTTGCTTCAGTGCTAATGAATTTCCACGGCAGACGTCTATCCGGAAGTACTAGCCGCAAGATAGCCCGCACCTTCGAATCAATTGATTATCTGCGCAACAGTGTGAGTGAAATCAATAACTGGGAGCACGTCGAAGCACTTGCGCAGAACAAGATTTGCGTGGCATTGACCTGGGGTGGTAACGCACTATTCGCCATGGCTGAAAACCCTGACATACAGTTTTGGATTCCGGAGGCGGGCTCGAGTATTTTCATCGATACCCTGGCCATACCGAGCAATGCACCAAACCCCGACCTGGCTTACCAATTTATCGACTTCTTGATGGAGCCGGAAAACGCCATTCTCAATGCAACTGCTTCCAACTTCTACCCCACAGTATCCAGTGAGTCAGCCGAAATGCAGGCGTTTACCGAAGCCAACCCATACCAGGTCATGACCGTGGAGCAACGCCGTCGGAGTTACTTGCTGGAATCTTTGACCGAAGAGCAGAAGTCCGCAGTCGATCAAGCATGGGAGCGCTTTGTAAGCCCGCGCCAAGAGCCGCAAGCGACCGCAGAGTAATGCACATGCTGCTTCGTTCTGGCGTGAATGCCGGGCGAAGCAACTAACGGCAAATCGAGCGGGCCCAGTACGGGGTAGAACCCGACCAAAAGGCCAGCTTTTATAAAAAGCTGACTTTCCGAAAAATAAATTCTGAAATCCTTCTCAAGCTAAGTGTTATTACACGCACAATAATGCTGCACTATTCAAGCGACTGCACCGTCATTTAGCCCACTTACCCCTCCTCTTCCTCTGCCTCTAACAGAGCACATCTTTTAGCTGACCAATCAGACAGCTATTCACAAAAACAGCACCAAATACAACAAGATGGCATTTTTCCTGCATAAACCAATAGCACCCCACTACTGGAGCCAGCAAGTGAATCTGATCAGGCCAGCAATGCAATTCCTATCGTGCCCATCAAGCCAATGACGATAGCCGTGACCGACCGCACTCAAACGCATATTCTGTTCCCACAGAGCGCTTTTGAAGCGGTTGCTTTGGCAGTACGCCATCAAGCGCCCTATATAGCTGGCGCGACCGCTCTTCAGCTAAGCTGGAACAAAACGGCGAACTGGCCCACTCAAGCTGTTGCACTCAGCGGGCTGAGCGAGTTGATCGGATGCAAGCGTTTGGCAAGCAGCTGGCAGCTCGGCGCCTTAACCTCATTGGCGGAGCTAGCCAATAACAGTGCGCTAGCCGAATACATGCCACTGCTTTCTCAGGCAGCCGTTAGCGTTGGCGCTGCCGGCGTACGTCAACTCGGGACTCTGGCTGGCAACATCGGTTTTGCTGGCGATCTAATGCCTTCGTTACTGGTACTGGATACCCAGGTTCTTTGGATTGATCAACATGGCAGGTCGCAACAACAACCGCTAACGCAGTGGCTTGAAGCGCCGCAGCCGCAGGGCTTGATCACTGCTTTGCAAATACCCGTACCCCTGGCCGGTAGCATTACCCGCATGGAAAAACTCGCCAGTCGCAGCGCTTTCAATCCACCATTGTTGAACGTAGCCAGTCTGCAATGTTGGCAAGAAGGCCAACTGCAGAAACTGCGGCTGGCCATTGGCGGCAATGCTATTCAGCCTTCTCTGTTACCGATCAGCCCTCATTCGCTTCCGCTCCAGGATAGTCGTCGCGTGTTGAACTCTGCCTTGCGCGCCACCCTCGACAGCATCCTGCCGCTCGGCTGCGCGCAGCGTGACTACCTGATATCAGCCGGCGCCAAGCTGCTGTGCGACCAACTGAGCCCAAATTTGTCATGAATAATGTCCCAACCGCCGTACCGCTGGACCAAAAGCATTTTGCCGAAAGATGGAACGCCCGCCCTGACAGCACCGAGAAAGCTTACGGACTCCAGCAGTACCCCACCGACGAATTGCACTGGCCCGGATTACTGCACGGCCGGATCCTGCGCAGTGCCTGGCCGCACGCGCACATCTTGCATATCGACTTGAGCCAAGCTCGCAGCCTGCCCGGTGTACGTGCGGTCGTTTGCGCTGAGGACATTCCAGGCACCAACAGCTACGGCATCATCTTTCGGGATCAGCCCGTATTCTGCACTGACAGAGTTCGCTTTCTTGGCGATGCTATTGCTGCAGTGGCAGCGGATAGCCCCGAAATTGCAGCTCACGCACTCACCCTTATCAAGGTAGTTTATGAGCCACTACCCAACATCGGCGATAGCCAACAAGCTCTGGCCTCAGCAGCGCCCCGGCTGCACCCCGATGGCAACCTGCTGGATAGCTCACGACTGGGTCACGGCGATATTGACGCTGGCTTTGCTCAGTGCAGCTATATCGTCGACAGACGCTACAGCACGCCGCGCCAGATGCACGTATTCATGGAGACCGAAGGCGGCGTGGCTATTCCCGAGCAAGACGGCAGCCTGACCTTTCGAGTCGGCTGCCAAAGTGGCCATCGCGACCGCGATCAGCTCGCTGATATTCTAGGATTACCCCAGCATAAGGTACGGGTTATTGGCCTTTCTACCGGCGGTGGTTTCGGCGGCAAAGACGAGCTGACCATGCAGCCCGCTGCGGGCTTACTGGCCCTGAAAACTGGCCGCCCCGTGCGCATTCATTACGACCGCCAAGAGTCCACGCGGGCCGGTATCAAGCGCCATCCGATACAGATGTTTGCACGTACAGGCTGCGACGCCGAGGGCCGCCTGATTGCCCATCAGCTGCATGCTGTGCTGGATACCGGAGCCTATGCATCTCTCGGTCCCGCAGTGCTGACCAACTTCAGTGATCACGCAGCCGCGCCCCTGTATCGCATACCGCACGTTGAGGTACAGGGCCAGCTGGTCTACACCAACAACAGCGTCGCCGGTGCCTTTCGCGGATTCGGTGGCAATCAGGCGACCTTCGCAGTGGAAAGCCAGCTGGACAAGCTGGCGCTGGCTGCTGGACTGTCACCTGCGGAGCTACGCCGCCGCAATCTGCGCACTCCGGATGACGACGGCGTCGAAGGCCAAAGCCAGCAAATGCCCTGTCACCCCAACACGCTGCTGAACGCTGCTATCGCATCACCATTATGGCAAATCAACCCCGCTGACGCAGAGCACGGACGCTGGCTGAGCGGCGTGGGCATGGCACTAGGCGCACAAGGCAACGGCTTGGGCAATGGCTTGCCTGATTCGGGCGGCGCCAGCCTGCGCCTGACCAAACAAGGCCACATTCAGCTAGCCTTTGGGTTTATCGAGTACGGACAAGGCGTAGTTGCCGCCGTTCAGGCTTTGGCCTGCGAAGCGCTTGGCTGCAGCGCGGAGGATTTGGATATTCGCTTGGGCGACTCAGACGGTCCCGATTCCGGCCCTACCAGCGCTTCGCGCAGCACCGTGATAGCCACAGAAGCACTGCGGCGGCTGCGCGACGACTGGCAACAGCAGCTGATCCAGCTGGGCAAATCTTTACTGGGCGATCATCGGGCATTATGCACCGGTGCGGGCGGGCTCTGGTACGACGAGCCAAAGGGCAAGCGTGCTATCAGCTATCAAGCACTGGCGAGCGGAGTCAAAGACCTGTCACTGCCGGCGCTAAAAATCCATTTTGACTTTCCCACTGGCCCCGACGCTCAGCCCAAGGGGCGCTACCTGCAACTGCTTATTGCCACTGTTGCCCGCGTCAGAGTCGACCGTTTCACCGGAAGCGTGAAGGTGTCCCATTTGCACCACATCGCCGCCGGCGGCAAGGTCATCCATCCCCCGAGCTATAGAGGTCAAATCGAAGGAGCGGCCGTCATGGGAATGGGTATGGCGTTGCTGGAAGACGTACCCATGCACAACGGTGAATACCAACTCGATAACCTCGATGCCTATCTGATCCCAACCCTGGCCGATGCACCTGCGCAGCAAGTTGATGTGATCGAAACCATTGTCGCCGGCGATCAATACCCTGTGCGCGGTATCGGCGAGCTGGGCATTGAAGCCATCAGTCCCGCATTGATGGCCGCGATTCAAGATGCCACTGGTATACGGCCATGCGACCTGCCCGCTCGCCCCGCGGCACTACTAGCCGCTATGACCGCTGCCGAGGAAAACCTGCCATGAGCACCGAAAATACTACTCCGAACATGCAGCTAAATTTTACCTTGAACGGGCAGTTGCTGAATATGAGGGTCGGCCCGGCCCGCCGCTTGCTGGACATACTGCGCTTAGACCAAGGACTCACTGGTCCCAAGGAAGGCTGCAGCATCGGGCGCTGCGGGGCCTGCACGATTCAGCTCGACGGAGCGGCAGTGCCAGCGTGTTTACTGCTGGCCTATCAGGTGCAGGGCAAAGAGGTGATTACTGTTGAAGGGCTGCGCTCCAAACCTGCATTTCAACGGGTAGCGGACAGCTTGATCGAACACGGCGCGCTGCAATGCGGCTACTGCATCCCGGGGATAGCCACTAGTTTAACCGCCGCCCTGACGCAACGCCCGAACGCCAGCGAAGGCGAGCTTGAGCAGGCCATGCACGGTAACTTGTGCCGCTGTACTGGGTACAGCGGCTTACAGCAGGTGATCAAGGACTTGGCGACCCCTGCGCCAAACAACTAGATACGGAAGCTACCCACCAACTCACGCAAGCGAGTAACCTGTTGCTCAAGCGAAGTGCATGCGCGCAGGGTCGCCTGCAGATTGTCTACGCCCTCCTGGTTGAGCATATTGATATCGGTTATATCCACGTTGAGGCTTTCGATTACTGAAGTCTGTTCCTCGGTCGCAGTAGCAACTGACTGGTTCATGTTATCAATCTCGCCAATACCTAGCGTAATCTGATGCAATCGCTCCCCCGCTTGCGCGGCCACACTCACGCTGTGTTCACTATACTGCTGGCTATCGCTCATCAGGGTCACAGCGGAGGCTGCGTCACTACGCAATCCTTCAATCATCACCTGAATTTCCTGTGCCGAGCTTTGTGTGCGATGCGCCAGATTACGTACCTCGTCGGCGACCACTGCAAATCCTCGTCCGGTTTCTCCGGCTCGGGCTGCCTCAATCGCAGCGTTGAGTGCCAGTAGATTAGTCTGCTCGGAAATACCCTGGATCACCTCAAGAATGCGCCCAATGTCCTCGGTCTTATTACTCAACTGCTCTATCGTTTTGCTCGACTGACGGATCTTGTTCGACAACTCCTGCATGGCGGCAATGGTCTTGCTGACAACCTCGCTACCCTGCTCTGCACCGTCGCGGGCACCGCTGGCTTGCGTAGAGGCGTCTGCGGCATTACGAGCAATCTCTTGCGCAGCTGCGCCCAGTTGATTGATTGCCGCTGCCACGCTATTGGTTCGCGCAGACTGCTGATCCGAACTCGCCATATTCGCGTTGGAGGCATCAAGTACTCGCAGCGCCACATCATTCAGCTCACTACTGGTTTGAGCGACCTGACTGATAGATTCGTGAATACGCTCTACAAACTGATTGAAAGCCATAGCCAGACGGCCAAACTCGTCGCGGCTATGAACCGGCAACCGCTTGGTCAGATCGCCTTCCCCTTTAGCAATATTATCCAGCGCGTGACCAAGTGAATTGAGCGGCTGCAGCAGATAACGCATCAGTAGGCTGAGCAATAGGACAATGGCCGCCAAGGCAATAACAGCAGCAATCAGAGCTGAGATACGAAAGCTGGTCAGACTGGCAAATGCCTTGTCCTGATCCACTGACAATCCCACGTACCATTCCACGCCGGGTAAACCATGAACAGGGACGAAAGTGAGCATCCGCTTCTGCCCGTCAAGCACAGCTTCGCTTAAGGCGCTGTTGATCTGTGGTGTATTTTGCGGATAAACATCCTGCAGCTTCTTCATCTGCAGGTCGGTGTCGGGATGAACTAGTATGTCGCCATCACCACTGACCAAAAACGCGTAACCCAGACCATTGAACTCCAGTGCGTTGATAATCCCCGAGATCACCTTGAGATTAAGATCGCCCCCCACCACATCAGGGCCAGCAGGCGTCGCTATGGTCATGATCAGATCGCCCGTTGCGGCATCGACGTAGGGTGCTGTCAGTATGGTCTTGCCTGAGGCTTTGGCATCTTTAAACCACGGACGCGTACGCGGATCATAATCCGCCGGCATCGCAGAGTCGGGGCGCATGGTGAAGTCGCCGTTGGCAGCCCCCAGATAGCTGAACTCAAACGTCTGCTCGAGTGTTTTCTGTTGCAGCAGCGGCACCAGACGATAGGCCCCTTCGCTCTGGGTATTGGCCGCCAGATTTTCTAACAGAAGAATACGTCCGGATAGCCAGTTGCTGATATTTTCTGCAGTAAGACTACCGGCATCCGCCAGGTAGGTTTGCAGATTATCCTGCAACGTCTTGCGCTGCAGATAATCGTTATAAACAGAAAATGCAGCAAAAGCGGCGATAACCACAACACAGGCAGCACTGACAATTTTCTGGTTAAAACTCAATTGCACAGCCATATCTGTTGCCTCGGCGATAAAGTAATAACCTCTAATCGTCCGCAGCAGACAAAACTTTATCTAAAACCGATGAACAGCGTACAAAGGGTGCAACAGCGCCGTTGCTACAAGCGTCACTCGATGACTCTTCGCGCAGAATACGTTCCAGCCAGCCAGGGCCGCCAATCGATCCGCCAGATTGCCCGCAACCCCTTGATTAGGAGATACAGGAACAACAACGGCAGTATCAACGTACGCAGTACAAAGAGCGTCATAGCCCTCAGCACGGTATCAACAGCACTATCCAATGCCTGTTTGATCGCCAAATAGGTTTCCGGATCGGCGGCACGCGCAAACTGTTCGCCCAAGGGTATGGCATCAGTAGCACCGTCCGCTTTAGCCTCCTGCACTGCCGCGCGTTCCTGTCCGATATCCGCTAGCCGCTGCACGAGTGGCCTAAACTGATCCTCAACCGCCTGCTGTTGATCCTCCAAACGCTCAACCTGCCTGAGCAGGGCGATATGATCTTCGCTGCGAGAAAAGGGATTAAGACGCGCCATACCGCCAAGTTGCTGCTCCAGCTCAGTCAATGCCCGACGGCTCTGGGCCAGCGCGTGGCCCAGTCGCTCCTGCTCTGCCAGTAACTGATTACGTTGCTGTTGCAACGGCCGCTCGCGCTCTCGGAGCGCATTCAGCGCGGGCTCGGTATCCAACACAGTCGCGTTGCCGCCCAGGGTCTTTACTTGTGCCGGCAGGTTATCCAACTGCACCACCTGCTGCCGTGTTTGATCATCCAGAAAGTAGTGATCGACCACGCCGTTGAGCAATACGACGGCGGCCATGGCAAAACGCAGAAACAACAGCGCCAGGAATAACCTCAGAGAACTGGCAGCCCACCTTCCACGTCGCCACCACAAGCTGAACGCCAATAAAATCGCACTTAGTGTGATCAGTACTTTGAATACGCTATGCGATACCACTCCGAGCAGGATTTTCTGGGTGAGCAGAGAACCAATAGCCCACTGCATTAGCGTGCCATATTGTTCAATCAGGTCATTGAAAGGATCGAGGAGCTCGCCAAGCGTCACTGCTACACCGCCAAACAAGCTAAAGCTCAGGGTAGTTGACTGCAGTACCGAGATCAGCGCGTTAAGTGCTCGCGCAGAGGCAAAGGCAACCGAGGCCTGTAGCAAGGCGCTATCGACATAGTCCACCGACGACCGGTCAGCGCTGCCCAACCACGACAGTAGCACTACTGCTGCCGCAAGGATCAGCAGTAGGGTACGAAACCAAAAAGACCGTTGCCTGCCCACATAGCTATGCATGAAATACCCCTGGCTGCTTGCTCCGAGGTATCCAGCATACCAGCACCGCCTAATTCAAGGCACAGGGGTTAGATGATGCGAGAGAACCGTTGTGCGCTTTGCTCACTCTGATAAGCATCAAACAGCATGCAGATAGAACGGATAAGCAAACGGCCCGCTGGCTGGACCCTGATGCTACCTGGAGTCAAGATCAATAGTCCGTCGCGCGCCATCTGCTCCAGCATGGGCAGGCTGTCGGCGAAGTACTCATGAAACTCGATACCAAAGCGCTTCTCGATGTCAGCGAAGGAAAGTTTGCAATGGCAGATCAACTGGGCGATTACCGCGCGCCGAATATGATCATCCGTATGGCACATCAAGCCGCGATGAGTGGCCAACCCACCTTCCTGCAGCACCTGTTGATAGTGCTTTATATCGCTACTGTTCTGGCTGTATAGATCGCCAATCTGGCTGATCGACGACACACCGAGACCAATCAGGTCACAATGACCATGGGTTGTGTAGCCCTGAAAATTACGCTGCAGCTCACCACTGTCCTGGGCAATACTCAGGCTATCATCAGGCAAGGCAAAGTGATCCATCCCGATATAGCGATAGCCTGCGGCCAGCAACTGTCGCACGCTGTTTTCAAACATCAGCAATTTATCTTGTGGCGTTGGCAGATCAGCGCTGTTGATGCGGCGCTGCGGCATGAAGCGCTCGGGTAAATGGGCGTAATTGAACACCGACAGACGATCCGGTTTCAGCGCAATAATGGCATCGACCGTTTCCGCAAATCGCTCCGGCGTCTGTTTAGGCAGCCCGTAGATAAGGTCAATATTGATTGAACGGTACGCCAGGGTGCGCGCTGCATCCATCACCGTTTGCGTCTGCTCCTGACTCTGCAAGCGGTTTACCGCTCGCTGCACTTCGGGGTCAAGATCCTGCACGCCAAAGCTGACGCGATTGAAGCCCAGCTCACGCAATAGCCCCATGGTCGCCCAATCGGCTTCACGTGGGTCGATCTCGATACTGTAATCCCCACCATCATCATCACGCAGTAAAAAGTGTTCGCGCAAACTCCCCATCAGCTCACGCAACTCGGCATGGCTGAGGAAGGTCGGTGTGCCGCCACCAAAATGCAATTGCTCAACGTGCTGATCCGGCCCCAGCTGCTCGCTGACCAGTTCTATCTCACGCTGCAGCGCTACAAGGTATTCACGGGCTCGGCTACGGTCCTTGGTGATGACCTTGTTGCAGGCACAGTAATAGCAAATATTCGCGCAGAACGGGATATGTATATAGAGCGACAGACTGCGCTGGTTTGCTCGACTATTTTCCAGCGCATGCACATAGTCCGTCGAGCGAATGCCATCATGAAATTGCACGGCCGTAGGATAGGAGGTGTAACGCGGACCGGCGTGATCGTAGCGACGAATCAGGTCTGCGTCCCAACGAATAGAGCTGAGCATTAGGTTCTCCGGCGTTTGAAAGTCTGAGCATGCAGACTACGCCGCCACCGGGTTTAAGGTGTTGACCCGGATCAATAGAGCAAAGGGAAGCAAACAGGCACCAAAAGCGCTACAACGCGATCAGCCGCCTGTCGCGTTCATAAAGCGCAGGACTTGAACCTCACCATCGACAGCGAACTCGTGACGGGCAGGCTTATGCTGCAGAGCACGCTCCAATGCGGCGACAATTGGCGCATCGTCATCAGGATAGCGACGCACCAGATCACGCATATCAAGCGCGTTCTCATGCCCAAGACACAGCAGCAACCTGCCTTCGGTCGTCAAGCGAACACGGTTGCAGGTATCGCAGAAATTATGCGAATGCGGCGAGATAAAGCCAATACGGCTATCGGGATACCCCTCAACCCGCAGGTAACGCGCGGGGCCGCCACTGCTTTCACTGCTGTCGATCAAGCTATGGTGCTGACTGATCATCTCACGCACTTCGGCGCTTGAGCAGAAGGCTTCGCCGCGCTCGCGCCCTACATCACCGAGCGGCATTTCTTCAATAAAGGTGATATCGAGCCCACGCTGCAGGGCGAAATCGGTCAGCGCGCTGACCTCATCGTGATTACGGCCCTTCATCACCACGACATTCAACTTGGTCCGTTCAAAGCCCGCTTTGCGTGCAGCTTCAATACCCGCCAGCACCTGGCTAAGCTCACCCGTACGGGTAATGGCCTTGAACTTATCCGCCTGCAGGCTATCCAGGCTGATATTAAGGCGCTTGACGCCGGCGTCGACCAGCGGCTGGGCCAACTTATCGAGTTGTGAGCCGTTGGTAGTCATAACCAGCTCATCCAACCCAGACAGGGCGCTGATGCGCGCGCAGAGATCGACGATACCTCTGCGCACCAGTGGCTCGCCGCCGGTCAGGCGTATCTTGCGCACACCCTGTGCAACAAAAAGCCGGGCAACACGCTCGATCTCTTCGAGACTGAGAATCTGCGCACGCGGCAAAAAGGTCATGTCTTCGGCCATGCAATAGACACAACGAAAGTCACATCTGTCAGTCACCGAGAGGCGCAGATATTCGATGCGGCGTCCCTGACCGTCCTGTAACCGACCTTGTGTCATACCTTGCTCCGTTTGCTGCTTGTCTGCCACTCTATCACGGCTGAATCATGGCTGGGACGACCAGCGCTCCAGTGCCTGTTCATCACTTTCTCGCGATTCAACCCAGCGCTCGCCTTGCGGCGTATTCTCGCGCTTCCAGAACGGCGCGCGGGTCTTCAGGTAATCCATAATGAATTCGGTAGCCGCAAAGGCCGCCTGACGATGCGCCGAAGCAACGCCGACGAAGACGATAGGCTCGCCCGGCTCAAGCTGACCTACACGGTGGATTAACTGCACGTCCAACAATGGCCAGCGCACAGCGGCCTGCTCAGCAATACTCAGCAGCGCTTTTTCGGTCATGCCCGGATAATGTTCAAGCCACATACCAGCAACGCTGTTGCCATCATTATAGTCACGCACGTATCCGACAAAGCCAACCACTGCACCCGTACCCTGGTTGTCACCTTGCATACGATTCAGCCATTCACCCGGATCAAAGGTCTCGTGCTGCACAGCGATACGCATATCAGCCCCCGGTAACCGGAGGAAAGAACGCCAGCTCATCACCATCAACAATTGCAGTATCTAACGCACACAACTCCTGATTGCGCGCGCACATGATGCGCGGCTCGGAAAGCACCTGCCAGGCCTCACCGCGCGCCAGCAGATGCTGACGTACATCACCCATGGTACGAAAGCTGGTATGCCAGGGTAATTGTTCGGTATCACAGCCTAGCTGCTCACGGTAACGCGCAAAGAATTGAAGATGAATCATGCCGGAGCCTCTGCTTGATAGTCGCCACTTTTACCACCCGACTTCTGCAGCAGGCGAGTAGCTTCTATGACTATGCCTTTGTCGACTGCTTTGCACATGTCATAGAGCGTAAGCGCTGCCACGCTGGCGGCAGTCAATGCTTCCATCTCAACGCCAGTCTGACCAGCCAACTTGCAACGCGCCTGAATGCGCACGGCGTCCGGCGCCTCCAACAGCAGCTCTACTTTGACGCTGGTCAGCATCAGTGGATGGCACAACGGAATTAGCTCAGAGGTTTTCTTGGCAGCCTGGATCCCCGCTATGCGGGCGACCGCCAGCACATCACCCTTGGGGTGTCCGCCGGATTGAATCATCTCGAATGTGTGCGGGCGCATGCGCACCAGCGATTCCGCCAGTGCTTCGCGTGAGGTAACCGCCTTTTCGGTCACATCGACCATATTCGCGCGGCCTTGTGCATCAAGGTGAGTCAGCATACATTTGCTCTATCGGGTTCAGTTGGCCCTACTTTACTGGATTCGCCGACCGCTATCAGCCTCGGGAACCCACAACCAGGCCAAATGGTCACAAAGCTCAACGAACCTGAACAGAAAAACCGGGCATTTTCCGCACATGCCTGACGTAATAAAATGGCTGGTGAGCTTGAATTACAGCGTATTGGCCTCAGATAGTTAAAATCTATCTGCAATTTAGTTGAAATTTATTTTAAGTATCCTGGCGAGGAGCCTATTATTGCTCCTGTCTTCTTAACCAACCAGACAAACAACTCAATAAGGAGTTTATCGATGTCAGTTATCAACACCGAAATCAAACCGTTCAAGGCTCAGGCATTCAAGAACGGCGAGTTCATCGAAGTCACTGAAGCCGATGTAAAAGGCAAATGGGCTATCTTCTTCTTCTATCCAGCTGACTTCACCTTCGTTTGCCCAACCGAGCTGGGCGACGTTGCCGATTACTACGAAGAACTGCAGAAGATGGGCGTAGAGGTTTACTCCGTATCCACCGACACTCACTTCACCCACAAAGCCTGGCACGATGCGTCTGAAACCATTGCCAAGATCAAGTACACCATGATCGGCGATCCTACCGGTGTCGTTACCCGCAACTTCGACAACATGCGCGAAGAAATGGGCCTGGCTGACCGCGGCACTTTCATCATCGATCCACAGGGCATCATCCAAGCGGTTGAAGTAACCTGCGAAGGTATTGGCCGTAACGCTGAAGACCTGGTACGCAAGGTCAAGGCTGCTCAGTACATTGCAGCGCATCCGGGCGAAGTATGCCCAGCCAAGTGGAAGGAAGGCGAAGCCACCCTGGCTCCTTCTCTAGACCTGGTCGGCAAAATCTAATATTGCCTGATGACCCGGCCCGCTGCGGAGCGCTATGCGCTCCCGGTTGGCGGGCCGGGTTTTTTTCGCCCAAAATTTGACCAATTTCTTTTAAGGACACGCACATGTTGGACGCTAATCTGAAGAAACAACTGGACACGTACCTGCAGAATATCGTTAAACCGATAGAAATCAGCGTGTCCATTGATGACAGCCCCAAGGGCCAAGAATTAAATGAACTCGCGGTCGAAATAGCAGAAATGTCGAGCAAGATCGACTTGGTTTCTGCCGACGACAAGCGCAGCCCGAGCATGGCTATTGGGCCAAGCGGCCAGCCGCCACGCGTGCGCTTTGCCGGTATTCCCATGGGCCATGAGTTCACCTCGCTGGTACTGGCATTGCTGCAGGCCGGTGGACACCCATCCAAGGCAGACCCGGCTTTGCTTGAGCAAATCCGCAACCTGGAAGGCGAGTTCCACTTTGAGACCTACATTTCTCTGTCCTGCCAAAACTGCCCGGATGTCGTGCAAGCGCTGAACCTGATGGCGACGCTAAATCCCAACATCACTCACGTCATGATTGACGGAGCCTTGTTTCAGGATGAAGTCGACGAACGCCAAGTCATGGCAGTGCCATCGGTCTACCTCAATGGCGAGCACTTTGGCCAAGGCCGCATGACGCTGGCTGATATCGTCAACAAAGTCGACAGCGGTGCATCCAAGCGCAAAGCTGCCGAGCTGAATGAGAAAGCACCTTACGATGTGCTGATTGTCGGCGGCGGCCCAGCGGCTGCTTCTGCTGCCATCTATGCTGCACGCAAGGGTATTCGTACCGGTATCGTCGCTGAACGCTTTGGTGGCCAGGTATTGGATACTGTCGGTATCGAAAACTTCATATCGGTGCCTTATACCGAAGGTCCTAAGCTGGTTGCCAACCTGGAACAACACGTTAAGGAATACGATGTTGACCTGATCACCGAGCAGACAGCCCAGCAAATCAGCACCGGTGATTACGTTGAGATTGCGCTGAAAAGCGGCGCCACGCTGCTGAGCCGAGCCGTGATCCTGGCTACCGGCGCGCGCTGGAGAGAGATGAACGTGCCGGGTGAGCAGGAATACCGTGGTAAGGGCGTGGCTTACTGCCCTCACTGTGATGGCCCGCTATTCAAAGGCAAGCGCGTAGCAGTGATTGGGGGTGGTAACTCAGGTATTGAGGCGGCAATCGATCTGGCAGGTATTGTCGAGCACGTGACCGTTCTGGAGTTTGCCGACACCCTGCGCGCCGATGAAGTATTGCAACGCAAGGCACGCTCCATGCGCAACATCGACATCATCAAGAGCGCACAGACCACAGAAGTGCGCGGTGATGGCAAAAAAGTGGTTGGTCTGACCTACAAGGACCGTGCAACCGAGGAGCTAAAGCAGGTAGATGTAGCAGGTATTTTCGTACAGATCGGCCTGATACCCAATACCGAGTGGCTTAAAGATAGCGAGCTGAACTTGACCCGCTTCGGCGAGATCGAAATCGATGCACGCGGCGCGACCAACATTCCCGGCGTCTTTGCCGCCGGTGACGTTACCACCGTGCCGTTCAAGCAGATTATCGTCGCCATGGGAGCTGGCTCTACCGCCTCACTGGCTGCTTTCGATCACCTGATTCGCACAGCGGACCCGGCAGAAGCCGGCAAGCAGGCGGCCAACGCCTGATAAGTAAATGGAATAGAAAAAGCCGCTCTTTGAGCGGCTTTTTTGTGTGCAGGCGGGCACTCAGCTTGGCAACCACAAGCGGTCCAGATTTTTGAAAGGCCAATCCTCCGGATTTTCGCGCCCCACTATCTTGTCCTTCTCAGCCGGATCAGCCAAATCCAGCAAAGTAACGGGAAGCCCCTGCTTGAGGCGCACCGAATAAAATACGCTGACTTTAGGCATCAATAACGAGGCGGTACTCTGTTCAACCACCACTCCCAGACGCTGAGATTCCAGGCGCACCAAAGAGCCAACCGGGTAAATACCCAACATCCGCACAAACAACTTGAACAGTGCAGGATCAAAATGACCTTTCCAGCCAGCCATCCGGCTAAGCGACTCGGATGGGTCCCAGCCCACTTTATATGGGCGGTTGGAGGTAATCGCATCATACACATCGCAGATCGCCCCAATACGTGACAACAATGAAATACCCTCTCCCTCCAAGCGCTCAGGATAGCCGGTACCATCGAGCTTTTCGTGATGGTGCAAACAGACATCCAGTACCGCCTCTGGCACGCCCTCCCAGTCCATAAGCAGCTTGTGACCCTCAACAGGGTGCGTTCTCATCACCACAAACTCTTCGTCAGTCAATTTACCCGGTTTGTTGAGGATCGCTTCAGGCATTACAGCCTTGCCCATATCGTGCATCAGCCCGGCCATGCCTGCTTCCAGTACTTCAGGCTCGCCCAGCCCGACAGCGCGAGCCATACCCACCATCATTGCGGCAACAGCCACCGAGTGCAGATAGGTGTATTCATCCTTGTGCTTGATGCGGGCAACGCTGATGAGCGCGTGTGGATTTCGGCTCAGAGAGCCATTCATCTCAGCTATCAACTCATTAAGCCCATGGGTGTTAACCACCTGCCCCAGGCGAGCATCCTTGAACATATCCTTAACCGCCTGCTTGCCTCGACTGAATATCTGCCGAGCGCGCAAAATCTCGTCCGCCATGGAACTGGTAGCCGAGTTTTTAGCGGAGGTAGGTTTGGGTGGGGATTCAGCCGGCGGCTGTTCAGCGATGATGCCCTCATCAGACACAATCTCATCAGCAGGGGCAGGCAAAACAACATCAAGTCCCTTGCTCACATCTATCACCAGCTCGGTGATGGCACTTTCCTGAATACGCTGCAAAGTCTGCCGATCTTCAATCAGCAGTTTGCTGGACCAAAAGGGATGATCGATCCAGGCGCCACAAAAGCGCTCGACATACATGCCAATACGCACCTGGTCAGTTGTTATTTTTTTCTGCATCGTAACTGAGAGCCCTTTTAAACAGGGTAAGTTGAACTCTATCCTTACCAGCTCTTAAGCAGCAGCTGTCTCTGCAACCAAGCACCCAAGCACCAGCGCTTTTTGGCATAGCCCTTTGCCAGCTTCAGTATAGGCAAACCCCGGCCCAAATGACCAACCCCATTATTCAGACTTGGCTAATGGCGGCTGCGCGCGCTCATCAATGGAAAAGTCTGCACCCATTTCGTCATTCAGGTCATCAGGCGCAAAGCGCAGGAGGCAGCCCTCGCCCTGCATCCCCGGCATGCTCGCCGAGCCTGCCGCCAAGGGATCGAGGCTGTCTTCATCGCTATCGTCAAAAGGTGAGGAGTTCATTTTGGCGCCGCATGCTCATTATACTTCTGCATGGCGCGCAGAATGTCTCGTCGGCTGATTTGCCCTACCAGTCGACCTTCGTCGATTACAGGTAAGCGGCGCCGACGCATACGTATAAAGTGCTCAGCGGCTTTGACGATATCAGCATCCGCATCAATGGTCTCGACCACGACCGTCATGACCGATGCCACCGTACCACCCACTTCCTCAAAGTAACTGCCAGCGAGAATCCCCTTGAGACAATCGCCCTCGGATAACAACCCAACCAAGTTGCCGTGCTCATCCAATACCGGCGCACCGGAAATCTGGTTGACCAATAGGCGATCAATCGCCCGAAACAAATCCATGTCTGCGGTAAAAGTAACCAGATCAGACGTCATATAGTCACGTACTTTGATCGATTTCAGCATAAAGCCTCCTGCTTCGGGTTGTATCCTTTTAGCTTAGCTGAACACCACCGTCTTGTTGTCGTGGACCAGCACACGATCTTCCAGGTGATAACGCAGACCACGTGACAGCACCATTTTTTCGACATCCTTTCCTAACCGGACCATGTCATCGGCGTTGTGGCGGTGCGTTATACGCACCACATCCTGCTCGATGATCGGACCCGCATCCAACTCTTCCGTCACATAATGGCAGGTCGCTCCAATCAGTTTCACACCACGCTGGGCGGCTTGATGATAAGGACGCGCGCCCACAAACGACGGCAGGAAACTATGATGAATATTAATAATGCGATGAGCATAACGCTGACAAAGCTCAGGCGGTAATATCTGCATATAACGCGCGAGAACAATACAATCTGCCTGCTGCTCGGCAACCAGTTCGTTTACCTTGGCAAAAGCCGGTGCTTTATTGGCAGGATCGACAGGTACATGATGGAAAGGAATACCATGCCACTCGACCATACTGCGCAAGTCATCGTGATTGGAAATAACGCTGGTAATATCACAGGCAAGTTCACCACTATGCCAACGATGGAGTAAGTCGGCCAGACAGTGGGATTCACGACTCGCCATCAGAACGACTTTTTTGCGCTCAGCGGAATCACTAACGCGCCAGTCCATCTGAAACTCGTTACCAATAGGCGCAAACGCCGTGCGCAAACCATCAACATCAAAAGGCAGCGAATCGGCTCGTATTTCATGCCGCATGAAAAACCAACCAGACAAATTGTCGGAATGGTGATTGGCCTCAGTGATCCAGCCGTTATACGCCGCCAGTACATTACTCACCTTAGCGACAATACCAACCCGGTCAGGACAGGCAATTACCAACCTGAAAGTACGCATTTCCACTCCTCGCTCAGTTGTCATAACAATGATCACACTATTTTAATGTAAGTAGAGACACAAAGTAGGCACGCCAAGTCAGCCACCCACCCTGGAACTAAATGAAAAAGCGCCAACACGCCTCTACTGTAAAACAGTGTATTTTAACCGGTCCGCCGATTCAGGTGCAGATAAATAATCACTATCCCACTAAGGTTTACCGCCCGAACAACCTGAGGATGGCTAAAAACAGCTATTCTTTGTCATGGACAAGTTGCAACTTGTTGTAAGCCAGAGCTGCTTAAACTAACATTGAGCGGTTTCCAGCTATTTAACCTCGTTTTAAAAGGTAGACTTCCATGTCCATGCTTCAAGAATATCGTCAAATTGAAGAAACCATTCGCGAACTTAATGAGCGCCTTCAGTCGCTGTCCAATGATGACAAGCTGAAAAAAGAGATCGAGTTTGAAGAAAAACTGCGGACTCTGATGGGTCAGTACAACAAATCACTGAAAGATGTTGTCTCCATTCTTGATCCTGATAACAAAGCGGGCACAGGTAAGAAAGCCGCTGGTGGCGTCAAGCGTGCTCGCAAGGTCAAGCAATACAAGAACCCGAATACCGGTGAAGTAATCGAGACCAAAGGCGGCAATCACAAAACGCTGAAAGCGTGGAAAGAGCAGTATGGCTCCGAGAAAGTTGAATCCTGGATGACCATCCTGGGCTGAAGCCATTTGCGTTGAATAAAAAAGCCGATGCTTGCATCGGGTTTTTTATTGCCTTAATCAAATCAGGCTGGCGTTATTCCCAGCGCAATAGCTCGCGCTTTTGCTTCCGCTTGCCAAGCCACTAGCAACGCATGTTGCTCACCTTCTACTGTAGGCAATAACTCATCAATATGCTGCATAAAGTCGGCTAGCGTAATGGGAGCACCGGGCTCCTCTCCAGTCAAACGCTCTCTACAGAAGCGCCTCCATTGTTCGTGCTCCTGCTCATTCAATGAGTCAGGAAAATTGCGCGCTCGGTAGCGGAACAGCATATCGACCAGGCGCTGATCGCGCAGTGGCCAGCTGGTGGCTGCCAGCGTCCTGCCATCCGCCTCACGAATAGCGGGCAACAAACGGCGATCAACATCACTGATAAAGCTGCCATACAGCTGCTGTTCAGGATCGTCTTCATCCTTGCCGACAGACGACTGCTGTGCGTAAACCTCTGCCAGCAGCGCTTGCGCGCCTTCGCGCCAGCGTGCCAGTTGCTCGGCCCGCTCGTGCAGTAAAGGCATATCCAGTTGCAAGCGCTCAATGTCGGCTGGTAGCAGCACCTTGGTATCGGCCAGAACCGGACACTTGTTAATGTGCACCAGCTTCAGACCCGGACGTGCCTCCCCCTCAGCCAGCTCATCGTTACGGGTATAGAGTAAGCGTCTAATATCATCAGCACTCTGCGCCATCACCAGCGATGGATCTGTACCCAGATCGTAGACAATCAGGGCGTTGCGATTCGTTGGATGCCAGCCCAGTGGCAGCACTAATGCCAAGCCCCGTCGCTCGCGACCAAAACGACCCGACACATGCACTAACGGGCGCAGCTGCTGCAGGTCAATCAACTCGGTCACACGGTGCTTGCTGCGCAGGCTTAGCAAATAATCAAACAACTTTGGTTGTGCCTGACGCAGCAGTCGCGCCATGGCGATAGTGGCACGCACATCAGCTAACGCGTCATGGGCTTGCCCATGATCAATACCGTTGGCCGCAGTCAATAGTTCCAGCCGGAGACTGGTGAAACCATCCTGCTGAGGCCAAACAATGCCGTCGGGACGCAGCGCATGGGCGGCACGCAGCGCATCGAGGAGATCCCAGCGGCTGTTGCCACCCTGCCACTCACGGGCATAGGGATCATGGAAATTGCGATACAAGGTAAAGCGAGTCATCTCATCGTCAAAGCGCAGGCTGTTATAGCCCACGCTACAGGTGCCCGGCTGCATCATCTGCTCGTGCAAGAGATGGATAAACTCCGGCTCACTCAGCCCGTTGGCCAAACGCTCAGGACCAATACCCGTCACCAGACACGCCATGGGATGCGGCAGAACGTCCGCTGGCAAACGACAGTCAATACATAGCGGCTCACCAATTTCTTCCAGCTGCTCATTGGTGCGTACACCCGCTACCTGCACCGGGCGGTCGCGGCGCGGATCTATTCCTGTGGATTCAAAGTCGTACCAGAAAAAACTCTTGCTCATGCCCTGCCCCCGTTAATCATCTGCTGCAGGGTAACGCAATGCAGCCCTTCAGGCATCCGGCGCCTGGCCAAAGCTGAAATACCCACGCAACATTAACGCCAAATCAGAGAAGGTATTGGGGTTGGACACAATACTGAAACCGCAATCATAGAAACCGGGGCTGATATCCTGACGACACCAATGACTGTGCACCCGTAAAGGCACAGGCTGGAAACCCAGGCCGTTCAAGGCAGGTAGTTTTAACATCAGCTGGTATTCCTGCTGAAGCATCACGGGCAAAGGGGTAATCAACATCACGCCCAGCCGTGAAACATTGCCGATATAGCCAAAGGGTCGATCGGTCTGGCTATTGTAAACGCGCAGAAATGCACTGAGCTGATGGCGCGGAATCTGTCGCTGCTCCAGGATTCTTTCGCTACGCGGCTTAGGGGTAGCATGCATGTCAGCACTGCTCCTGAATCTGCTTATTCAGGCTAGCCTTGCTGGCTTTTACCCGCTCGTTCGAGACCTCGACACGGCGCCCGCTGGCATCTTCCTCATACCAGTAAACGCGGTTATCGTAGCGTGCCAGTAGCTCACGCATTCTACTGCAACGACCCGCTTGCTGCTCGCGTAACCGCGCACTCTGCTCTCGCTGCTCTTCTCGCTCCTGCTCGCGCACATCAAACAGACGCGCTCGGTTCAGCTCGCTCTGCCGCACGTGATCTTCGCGCTGAATAACCTGCGGCTTTACCTCAACCTGCTCAGATCCCTGACGCGGGCGCTGCTCAAAGTGCACTTGCCCCTGGGCATCGACCCAACGGTATATTTGTGCATCAGCCAGGCCGGACCAGCTAAACGCGAGCAAGGTAAAAAGAGTAAAAGGTAGCTTCATGGTGGCTCCAGGCGCATATCTGACCAGTCAGTCGAGAATAGCCTACTGCCATCAACGATCCAAGCGCGTTTTCCTCGCGCGCCGCCTCAGCGAATACGCGGCGCCAGCGCCTGCTCAGGATCGTAATGACCTAACTGACGGAGCGTTTCCAGCCGAGCCCCCGCACGATAGGTGTATTCGTTTTGAGGATAATGATCAACCAAGTAACGATAGGTCTGAACCGCATCCAGATAAAGCGCCTGACGCTCCAGACACTGGCCACGCAGCAGGGATATTTCCGGCTGCAAGTAAGGCCGCGAACGACTCAAGCGCTCGGTCTGCGACAGCTGTCTGATAACCTCAGCACAATCGCCTATTTCGTAAGCACTGTAAGCTTTACTCAGATGCTTGCTGTAGGCTGAAGAACAACCGGTTAATACGAGTAGCAAGGCGAGCAAGAGTGAGAGCTGGTTAGTCATGAGGTTCTCTGAAAAAGACACTATTTACGGCGTATCGGCACCAGAATGAAATTCTTCAGTTCAACTAACATTTGACTTGAGTCAGTGGCCGTACGCAATCATAGGACTACCTTACTTAAAACCCTAGATTCGCTGTTTATATACTCTATTCAATGAAAACGCACGGCGTACCGCTCCATTTGCAGCTTCAGCCTGCGCCGACTGTCGGAGACAGCACCATGAATATTCGTCACATGCTTGTTGTAGTAGATCCCAGCACCGAAGACAAACAACCCTGCCTGGAACGCGCGGCAAATCTTTGTCGACACTATCCACAGGCGCGACTCACATTATTGGCCTGCGATTACGTGCCCGCACTGGATGGTGGCGCTCTATTCGAGAGCACAGGCCTGGAGAAAGCCCGCGCCTCGTTGCTAAAACACAATCGTGAACTTCTAAACAAACTGGCCGAACCGCTGCGGGCCAAGGGCATAGAAGTTGAGGTGGACTCAGTGTGGGGTAAGCGTCTTGACCGGCACATTCTGCAGGCCGCGCAAAAATGGCAGCCCGACCTGGTCATCAAGACGACGCATCATCACAACCCACTCAAACGGCTTTTTCTGACCAATACTGACTGGCAGCTGATCCGTCACTGCGAGGCACCACTCTGGCTGGTTAAACGGGGTGAGCAGTCCATCACGCAAATCTGCGCTGCGGTTGACCCACTGCACGTGGACGATAAACCAGCCAGCCTTGACCTAAAGCTGATCAGCGATGCCAAGACGCTGGCAGAAGAAACCGGCGCCAGCCTTAACCTGGTCCACTGTTACAACCCCTTGCCACGAACCATGGTTATTGACGCTACGCTTGTCGTTGATTATCAGGGCTACGCCGATGACGTCAAAAAACACCATGCTGAGGCCCTCGCGGAGCTACTGAAGCGGGCCAATGCTGACAACGCGCAGCATCAGCTACTGGAGGGCTATCCCGAAGAAGCGATTCCCAACATGATTGAAAAACAGGGAATCAATTTACTGGTAATGGGCGCAATATCACGCTCCAGACTGCAAAGCGCTCTCATCGGTCATACGGCCGAGCGACTACTGGACGAGGTCAGCTGCGATCTGTTGATCATCAAGCCAGACGGATTCAGCGACCCCAGCAAACCCTGATGATTGCGCTACCAGCTCAGCCACGACCTTTGGCTAAGCTGGTAGCAGCAAGACTGAGCCGCGTGACTTCGGCCCAGTCTTCGGCTGCGATGCTGGCCTTGGGCACCACCCAGCTACCACCCACGGCCATCACATTGCCCAGGGTCAAATACTCACCAATATCCTGCTGCCCAATACCGCCAGTCGGACAGAAGCGCACATCACTAAAAGGCCCGGCGAATGACTTCAGCAGAGCCGCGCCGCCCAGCACCTGAGCCGGGAACACCTTAAAGCGGCGGTAGCCCAAGCGGTAACCGGCAAGAATCTCGGAGGCAGTTGCGATACCCGGCAGTAGAGGAATGGTGCTCTTCAGGCCTAACTGAAGCAACTCATCGGTAATGCCCGGTGTTACCACGAAGTGCGCGCCAGCGCGCTCTACCGCAGCAAACTGTGCCGCATCAATCACGGTCCCCGCGCCTACCTGCAGCGCCGGGCGCTCGCGCCGCAACAGCTCGATGGCTGGCAGGCCGAATGGCGTTCGTAGCGTCACTTCCAGCGTGGTAATTCCCCCGGCGGCAAGCGCGTCGGCCAGCGGCAGAATATCCGCTTCACGCTCGATACTGATGACCGGCAGCAGCGTGACCTCGGCAAACAATGTATCCAGAGTCTGTGTCATATCCATTGCGGCGCCATTCTCCTAACTGCCATCGGGGCTATAGATAATTTCCAGCGGGGCCCGCAGAAATGAACTGATCGGCCATTCCGGGTGCTGCCCCGCCAACGCAGCGCACAGGGTCATGGCCTTATCCTCGCCCCTGACCGCAAGCAACTGCAAGCGCGCGGAGTGTAAAGCAGCGCCGCTGAGGGTCAACCTTTGCGCACCAGAAGTAGACAGCGCAGGCATACAAGGTGCCGACGCATCTGGTGCGAGCATCTGCATGATGTCATGTGCACCAGGAAATAACGACGCTGTGTGGCCGTCAGCTCCCATGCCCAAAACGACCGCATCCAGCGGCAACAGGTCTGCGATCAGAGCGCTGCTGGCTGCGGCGTCCTCGGCAAGCCCAATCCCGCGGTAGAGCGGTAACCAGTTGACCTTGTTCATGACCGCGGGCATGTGTCGCCAGAGTAGCCCAGCATTACTGTCGGCGTGCTCGGGTGCAACCCAGCGTTCATCCACCAGGGTGAGAGTGACCTGCTCCCAGTCAAACTCGACGGTATTCAAGCGACGCAGCATTGCTTTAGGGCTGCGGCCACCGGATAACGCCAGGCTTGCACGTCCGCGCGCATCTATCGCGGCGCGCAGCGCAGCAAGCACCCTATCCACCACTTGCTTTGCGTGTTCATCGGCTGATGCAGTGATCTGGATAGACAGACCTCGCTGAGCAGCCAACTCCTTTAACCCGATCATCATTGGTCCGCTTGCTGCAAACTGGCGGTAAAGACGCTGCCGCCCAGCTCTGCCGGACTAGCCTCGGCGCGCATAAAGGCAAACAACTCGCGACCCGAGCCTCGTCGTACTGGTTTTCGATGCAGCGCTGGCGCCCTTGCCTGCCATTCATCTTCGTCGATCATCAACTGCAGACTCCCTTGTCCCGCATCCAGCGTAATCCGATCGCCGTCGCGCAAGCGCGCAAGCGCGCCGCCATCAGCCGCTTCAGGACAAAGGTGAATGGCCGCCGGAACCTTGCCGGACGCGCCAGACATGCGCCCGTCAGTGACCAGCGCAACCTGGTATCCACGATCCTGTAGCACGCCAAGATAAGGTAGCAGCTTGTGCAACTCCGGCATGCCATTGGCGCGCGGCCCCTGGAAACGAAGTACAGCAACACCATCGCAATCCAGTTCGCCCGCCTTGAACGCGGTAACGAAATCATCCTGGTCGTCAAAGACCCGGCAGGGGGCGCTAACCTGCCAATGCGCTGGATCGACCGCCGATACCTTGAGCACGCCACGCCCCAGGTTGCCCTCCAGCAAGCGCAAGCCTGCGTCGGGCAAAAAAGGCGACGCTAGCGGACGCAAAATACTCTCATCCAGACTCGTCTCGGCCCCATCTCGCCAGCTCAGCTTGCCATCCTGTAACACCGGTTCCTGGCAATAGCGCGCGAGACCGAAACCGGCAACCGTCTGTACCTGTTCGTGCAACAGCCCGGCGTCGAGTAGCTGGCGAAATAGCCAGGCAGTGCCGCCGGCGGCCTGAAACTGGTTGATATCAGCCTTGCCGCTAGGGTAAATGTGCGCCAGCGTGGGTACCACTGCCGAGAGTGCCGCCATATCTTCCCAGCGTAATTGCAGTCCCGCCGCCTGACCGATGGCAACCAGGTGAATGGTCAGGTTGGTTGAACCACCGGTGGCCAGCAGCATCACCAGCGCATTGATCAGTGCGCGCTCGTCGAGAATATCGGCCAGTCGTACTTCACCCGCACGCGCCAGCCGCACCACCTGTTCTGCCGCATGCGCAGTGAGCGCATCGCGCAAAGGAGTAGAGGGATGCACGAAGGAGGCGCCGGGCAGCTGCAACCCCATGGCCTCCAGCAACATCTGGTTGGTATTGGCCGTACCGTAGAAAGTGCAGGTGCCCGCACTGTGATAGGAGGCACTTTCTGCCGCCAGCAGTTCCTCGCGGCCGACTTTGCCCTCGGCAAACAACTGGCGTACACGCGCCTTTTCACTATTGGGCAGACCGCTAGGCATAGGGCCCGCAGGCACAAAAAGTACCGGCAGGTGACCAAAGCGCAATGCGCCCATCAACAAGCCTGGCACTATCTTGTCGCAGATCCCCAAACAAAGCGCACCGTCAAACATGTTGTGTGACAGAGCAATCGCGGTCCCCATGGCAATCACGTCACGGCTGGCCAACGACAACTCCATGCCCGGCTCGCCCTGGGTCACACCATCACACATGGCAGGCACCCCACCGGCTACCTGCCCCGTTGCACCAATGCCACGCAATATCTGTCTGATCTGCTGCGGATAACTCTCATAGGGCTGATGCGCGGACAGCATATCGTTGTAGGCTGTGACCAGGCCGATATTAACCTCGTCCATCATACGAATGCGGCTTTTGTCCTGCGCCGAGCAGGCCGCCATGCCGTGCGCCAGATTGCCACAGGACAAGCCACTGCGACCTTCGGGAGCATCATGCATTTGCGCGAGATACGCTGCACGCGACACCTTGCTGCGCTCGCGCACCGCCTGTGTAACCGCTTCGACCTGTGGATGCATACAACTCTCCTGTGCCAACCAACCTACCCGCAATGGTCAATTATGTTCTATTGTAGAGCCCATTCCCAACAGCCCGCCTAACATACAAGGACTTGAGCATGTCGCTGCGCCGCACCAAAATCGTCGCCACCCTGGGACCAGCAACCAGCAGCCCGGAAAAAATTGCCGAACTGATCGCCGCTGGTATGAACGTCGCCCGGCTCAACTTTTCCCACGGCAGTGCCGACGAACACCGCCGTCGTGCCCGACTGGTACGAGAAATTGCCGAGGAAAACGGCCAACATGTGGCTCTACTGGGCGATTTGCAGGGACCCAAAATCCGCATTGGCCGCTTCACCGATGGCCGCATTGAGCTGGATGTAGGCGACAATTTCCGGTTATCCACCGTACATGATCTGGAGAATGGTAACAGCGATATCGTTGGCTTGGACTACCCCGACCTGGTGTCCGATTGCCGTGCGGGCGACGAGCTCTTGCTCGACGATGGTCGCGTGGTATTGCAGGTCGAAAGCGTCGGCCGGGACGAAGTGCGGTGCCGCGTTACCGTCGGCGGCCCACTGTCCAACAACAAAGGGATCAACCGTCGCGGCGGTGGGCTTTCTGCGGCTGCCTTGACCGACAAGGACCGCAACGATATCAATCTCGCCGCCGAGCTGGAGATGGAGTACGTCGCGGTATCTTTTCCGCGCGACGCTGCTGACATGAACCTCGCACGCAAGCTACTGCGCGATGCCGAATCCGAAGCCTGGCTGATTGCCAAGATCGAACGTGCCGAAGCCGTCGCTGACGATGAGACGCTTGATGGATTGATTCAGGCAAGTGACGGCGTCATGGTGGCGCGCGGCGACCTGGGTGTCGAAATCGGTGATGCCGAGCTGGTTGGCATCCAGAAGCACATCATCAGTCGTGCACGCAAACAGAACAAGGTCGTGATCACTGCCACTCAGATGATGGAGTCGATGATCTCCAGCCCGATGCCAACACGTGCAGAGGTATCCGATGTAGCCAACGCAGCATTGGATTACACCGATGCCGTCATGCTGTCCGCTGAGACCGCAGCAGGTGATTTCCCGGTCGAGGCGGTCAGGGCTATGGATCGCATCTGCCGCGGCGCGGAGAAGCACCCGACCAGCCAGAAGTCCGGCCATCGCTTGTATCAGAAAACTGAGCGTTGCGATGAGACCATAGCACTGGCGGCCATGTATGCCGGCAACCACTTCCCCGGTGTTACCGCGATCATCACGTTGACCGAAAGCGGCTTTACGCCGCTGATCATGTCGCGTATTCGCTCGCACCTACCGATCTTTGCCTTCTCACCCAACGCGCAGACACTAGGCCGGGTCGCACTCTATCGCGGGGTACAGGCAATGCCCTTCAATCCAGCAGACATGCCCTCCAGCGACATCAATCAGCAGGCCGTGAACAAGCTGCTTGAAGGCGGTTACGTGCAGCCCGGTGACTGGGTCATTCTGACCAAGGGTGATGTCTACAACTCACGTGGCGGCACCAACTCCATGAAACTGCTGCACGTGGGTGAATCATTGGTTTAACCCGGTAGCAAGCAACTGGCTGGCGAGCCTGGTGGGTAGCTAATGACCCGCAAGCACTCGCCATACCAGACGGCTTCTAGCGCAGCCCCAGGACGGGCGATGACAAAAAAAGGGCCTCGCAAGCGAGACCCTTTTTACCAACTTCTTAGCGCTTACTTCACTTCTACTGCCAGGCTCTCGGCAATCTTCTTCTGCCAAATCGCCGGGCCGGTGATATGCGCCGACTCACCTCGGCTGTCTACCGCGACAGTCACCGGCATATCTTCCACATCAAACTCATAGATAGCTTCCATACCCAACTCAGGGAAGGCAACCACCTCTGCTTTTTTGATCGCCTGCGCCACTAGATACGCGGCACCACCCACCGCCATCAAGTAGGCAGCCTTGTAGTCCTTGATCGCTTCAATGGCGATAGGCCCACGCTCGGCTTTACCGATCATGCCCAGCAATCCGGTCTGATCAAGGATCTGGCGGGTGAACTTGTCCATCCGTGTAGCGGTGGTAGGCCCAGCAGGCCCGACTACCTCTTCGCGTACCGGATCAACCGGGCCAACGTAGTAAATGAAGCGACCTTTAAGATCTACAGGCAGCTCTTCGCCCTTGTTCAGCATGTCGACCATACGCTTGTGCGCAGCATCGCGGCCGGTCAACATTTTGCCGGAGAGCAGAACAGTTTCGCCGGACTTCCAGGTCTGCACGTCTTCCGGCGTCAAAGTGTCCAGGTTAACGCGGCGCACGCCATCACCTACTTCCCAGGTAATATCCGGATAAGCATCCATCGGCGGCGCCTTGAGTACAGCCGGGCCAGTACCATCAAGCGTAAAGTGCGCGTGACGGGTCGCGGCGCAGTTGGGGATCATGCACACGGGCAAACTGGCGGCGTGGGTCGGATAATCCTTGATCTTGATATCCAGCACGGTGGTGAGACCACCCAGGCCCTGAGCACCAATACCCAGCGCATTGACCTTATCCATGATTTCCAGGCGCAGCTCTTCAACCCGGTTCTGCGGGCCACGGGCGCGCAGCTCATGAATATCGATGGAATCCATCAAGGACTCTTTGGCCATCACCGCCGCTTTTTCAGCGGTGCCGCCAATACCAATCCCCAGCATGCCCGGCGGACACCAGCCAGCCCCCATGGTCGGTACGGTTTTCAATACCCAATCGACGATAGAGTCAGATGGATTGAGCATCGCCATCTTGGACTTGTTCTCTGACCCGCCGCCCTTGGCTGCAACGTCGATTTCAACGGTATCACCCGGCACCATCTGGTAATGAATAACAGCAGGTGTGTTGTCTTTGGTATTGGTACGCTTACCCGCCGGATCAGCCAGAATCGAAGCGCGCAGCACGTTTTCCGGCAGATTATAGGCCTGACGCACGCCCTGGTTGATCATGTCATCCAGGCTCATGGTGGCACCTTCCCAGCTGACATTCATGCCGATCTTGACGAACACGGTAACGATACCGGTGTCCTGACAAATCGGCCGATGACCGGTGGCGCACATGCGCGAATTGATCAGAATTTGAGCAATCGCATCCTTGGCTGCCTTCGACTCTTCACGCTCGTAGGCTTCATGCACTGCCTGAATGAAGTCAACGGGGTGGTAATAGGAAATATACTGCAGCGCATCAGCTACGCTCTGAATCAGATCATCTTGTTTGATAACGGCCATGCTCGGACAGGCTCCTCTCTTTAGGCGGCTGACAGGGACTGCGCTATGTCAGACCAGTCTCACGGAATCGGACAGGCTTGGATGGTTGTAGTCACACCCTGGAAAAACAGTAGCCAAGTATACCTGAGCTAGCCGTTTGGCATAGCGCCGGGACCTTATTCTCTGACGAAATGAGGCAGCATGGCCGGGGCAGGCACGTTAAGACTACCACCGGGCATTTTCAGCACGGCCAGGCCGTGGGCAGTCACTTTGCAGCCAGCAGCAAGATACTGCTTCCCAAACCAGGGCTTAAACGATAAATTGACGTCATAATGCCATCACATAAAGTCGAGCCTATCGTGAACGAAACCCAGGCCGCAGATAACAATAAATTTCAGGCACTGAGGCTACAGCGCTTCTTCCTGGCGCAGGTTAATTACCTGATAACCTACCTGGTCATTGGGGTTGCCTGGGCCGCTGGTCACTATGACGGCTCCGCCTGGATGGCCTTTAGTCACGTGCTTCTGGGGCTGCTTACCCAGAGTGTATTTTTGCTGCTATTCAAAACCGGCCTCAACCTCCGCTTCTCGGAACCCAGCCTCAGCAACGCCCAGATCGCCGTAGCCATTTTGTTAACCACGTATATGCTGGCTTTTTCAGACAGCCTGCGCGGCAGCCTCATCTTGGTCTACGCCAACATTCTGGTGTTTGGCATATTCCAGCTATCGCGCCGCGATCTGCTGCTGCAAGCAGGTCTGGCGCTGGTCTGCTTTGGCAGCGTTATTGCCTTTGATTACTACAGCTCTCCCAGCTCGCAGAATCTGACACTGAGCCTGGTACAGTGGTTTATTCTCGCTTGTTTTCTCGGCTGTCTAACCATCACCGGCAGCTATATCCGTGAGCTCCGCGAGCGCTTGCAGCAGCGTCACAGCACACTGCAAGCGCACCAGGAAACCCTGCGCGGCATGATGGGGCAGCTGCAGAGTCTGGCCACTACCGACAGCCTTACCGGACTGGCAAACCGCCGCTACTTCATTGACGAGGCACGCCGCCGAATGACGCTAATGCGGCCCAATCAGACGCTCGGTGTAGCCCTGATTGACCTGGATCATTTCAAACGCATCAATGACCTCTACGGCCACGCGGCTGGAGACGAGGTATTACAGGGCTTCGCCAAACTGGCGACAGACAGCCTGCGCGAAGGCGATCTGGTCGCGCGCTTTGGCGGCGAGGAATTTGTTATTCTGCTGAGCAATACCGATCTCGACATTCTGTACCAATGCCTGGAGCGTATACGTGTCAGCTTTGCCAAAGCACATTTCCCCAGCTTGCCTGAAGGCGTAAACTGCACCTTATCTGCAGGCCTGAGTATGATCCACCAGGAAGATGACCTGGAAGTGCGCTTGAACAATGCCGATCAAGCGTTATACACGGCCAAAAACAGTGGCCGGAATCGCTGCGAACGCTACCAACCCAGCCATGAAAAACTCACCCAAGCCTGAATTGACCGATGCCTGAATTGATCGTACAAGGCCGCCATCTGCAAGTGAGCCAAGGTGACAACCTGCTGACGGCACTGCAGGGCGCAGACCTGCCAATCAACTGGTCCTGTCGTGCCGGTCACTGCCACAGTTGCCTCATCCAGGCTCCCGCAGAATCGATTCCAGCCGCCGCACAGCAAGGCTTGAGTCCAGCGCAGCAAGCCGAAGGTTGGTTGCTCGCCTGCCAATGCAGTGTCGAGCAGGATATGCATCTGACACTGCATGACCCGGCCAGCGATGGCTTACCCGCGCAGATTGAGAGTCTGGAAACCCTACCTGGCGATATCGTGCGCCTGCGCTTGGCTCCTCAGCGCCCCCTGCGCTACCGCGCAGGTCAACACGTCACCCTATGGTTATCGTCGCGACTGGGGCGCAGCTATTCGCTGGCAAGCCTGCCCGGCGACGCGCTGCTCGAGTTTCATATTCAGGTGCGCGACAACGGTGCCTTCTCACACCAATTACAACAGGCCTGCGTAGGCCAAACGCTCTATCTTGGCGCCCCTGGCGGCCATCTGTGTTACGACCCCGCCTGGCATGACCGCCCACTGCTGCTGCTAGCCAGCGGTACCGGTCTAGCCCCGCTGCAGGCGCTTGCGCGCGACGCACTGCAAAGCGGGCACAGCGGCGGTATCAATCTGTGGCACTGGTCAGCCGCCAAACAGGGCTGCTACTTGCAACAACCACTGACGGATCTGGCAGCGAGTGAACCCCAACTGCATCTCAATTTGCGCCAGCGAGCAGATTTGGATGCAGACCTGCGCAGTCTGCGTATTCGCTCACGAGCGACCCTGGCATTAGTCTGTGGCGGCGCCGAGTTTACCGAGCAGGTACGCCGACCACTCTTTATGGCCGGCCTGGCCGGACCGCAGGTTATCGACGAGAGCTTTCTCGCGCGGAGTTAGCTTGAATAGCCACCCATCGATTGATCCGGCATCGTTATGAGTACTCATTCGGCAGGCCATGGTTGCTGCGGCAGCAATTCAAATCATGCGACCATGCTTGGCAAAGAAAAACCGAGTGAGAGACGCTGGAGACAATATGAGCGAACACGTACTGATTGAGCACAGCGGCGGCGTGCTGACGCTAACGTTGAACCGTCCCGATAAAAAGAACGCCCTGACCCAGGCTATGTACGGTGCCATGGCCGAGGCGATCAACGCAGCACAACAAGATAACCAGATTCGTGCCGTAGTGATTCAAGGCAGCGACAGCTGTTTTACCAGTGGCAACGACGTCGGCGACTTCGTCAACTCACCGCGCAGCGACACCAAGAGTCCGGTCTATCATTTTTTACGCGCTATCTGTCACGCAGAAAAACCCCTGATCGCCGCCGTGAACGGTCCTGCAGTCGGTGTCGGCACCACCATGTTGCTGCATTGCGACCTGGTGTTCGTTGCTGACAATGCACGCTTGAAAATGCCGTTCGTCAACCTTGGCCTCTGTCCCGAAGCAGGCTCCAGCTTCCTACTACCGCGCCTGCTGGGTCACCTGCGCGCCGCAGAACTGCTGCTGCTAGGCGAAGAATTATCGGGGCAGCGCGCAACTGAAATCGGCCTGGCCAATCACGCCTTGCCGGCAGGATCAGCCGTACTGCAAGCCGCTCAGGATGCCGCCAGGCGCATTAGTGAATTGCCGCCGGGCTCGGTCAAGCTAACCAAGCAGTTGATCAAAAAAGGGGTGGCCCAAGTGGCAGAGCAGACTATGGATGCGGAAGGCGCCCATTTCACCGAGTTACTCGGCAGCGCAGATGCGCGCGAAGCGCTCACCGCCTTTATCGAGAAGCGCAAACCGGTATTTGCCAGCCAGTAAAGCGCACAACTGCTCCACGCTTGACGTGGAGCAGGTCTCAACGATGAATACCAAAAATCCGCATCACCCATCGATTGATTTGCCCCCACACCCGAATTTTCAGGCGATGACTCAAGGGTAAATTACGCCAGCGCTCCAACGTCCATTCGTAACTTTGCGCGAAATCGTTCTCAAAGCTCTCGGTCACCGCGCTCGCCAAGCCAGGATCAACCGCTTGCTGATTCGCTTCCAGATTCCAATGCAAGGTCCAGTGGTCAAAGTTACAGGAACCAAGCGACACCCAGTTATCAACCATAGCGGTCTTCAAATGGGTAAAACGGGGTTGAAACTCGTAGATGCGCACACCGGCTTTCAATAGGCGACGGTAATACCGCTGGCCAGCGTAAAGCACTGCAACGTGATCGACACTGGTGCCACACAATAGCAGACGGACATCGACGCCGCGCCGTGCGGCGCGGATCAACGACCGACGAATGCGCCAGGAAGGCAAAAAATAAGGCGTTGCCAACCAGACTCGTTGTTCACTATGAGCCAATGCACCAAGCAAAGAGGCAACCACCTCTTTCTGCTCACGCGCCCCGATGTAGGACACCCGCGCGTGACCGCCACCCTCCTGCGGACGGGACGGTATTTTTACTCGCCGAACAGGTGAGAAGCCACGGCGTTGATACTTGCCTACCCGCGCCCATTCAATTTCAAACAAATCCAGCCAGTCAGCAACCACCGGCCCCTGCACTTCGAGCATCTGCTCATGCCAGCGAGGGCAATCACTCCCCTCCTCTTGCTGACAAAACTCATCAGTAAATCCAGTACCGCCGACAAAAGTGATCTTCTGGTCGATGATGATCAGTTTACGGTGATCGCGATGAAACATGCGCGTGCCGTGGTACCAGGATGTCGGATTATAGATGCGCGTTGCAACGCCGCCATCGCTGAGTCGGTCACGATCCGGCTGCTTCATCTTTTCACTGCCGATCGCATCAAACATGAAGCGAACCTTTACGCCTCGCGAGACCGCTTGCAGAAGAGCATCCACCACCTGATCGCAACTGGTGCCCGAGGAGACCAGATACATCTCAATATCAATGCTGGACTCGGCCTGCTCAAAGGCTTCGAGTATGCGCGGAAAGTAGCGGTGCCCATCCACGCGCAGATTGAATTCGTTGTCCTGATGCCACTCATACACACGCGACGACATAAATATCCTTGTAGCGGACGCCGCTCAAGGAATTCGGTAATCGTCCTGCGTTAGCAGATCTACCCCGCACTCGAGCTGGCTAATCCAGTCCAGAAAAGCATTGATCATTTCAGGGCCGTCAAAGGGACGACCGTGTTGAGGTACCAGCATGGTCGGTGCCAACTGACGAACCATATTAGCCCACAGACGGCATACTTTGTTCCCCGCCATGTAGCGACGGTGAAAGCCCTCCATACTGGATTTGTGAGTAGCAAAGTCGGTCACTGGTTCCGCATCGTCCAACATTGATGCTCCCATATCGCCGGAAAACAGGATGCCGCTGATCGGATCAAAGAACTGCAGGTTACCCACGGAGTGCAGAAAATGCGCTGGCAGTATCTTGATTGAGGACTTACCCAGCGGCACGTCGGCACCGCGATCAGGAATGGCTATCATCCGATCGGTAGTCGACATACCCATCTGCCGATTCAGAAAACCGGCACTCAGGTGCGGCAAGAAACGCGCCCACAGTTTTGAGCAAACCACTTTACAGCGGGTGTGCAAAAACCATTTATCCAGCGACGCAATGATGTCCGGATCCTGGTGTGACGCAAACACATAGGTCAGGTCAGGCAGGGGTATATACCGGCTGACTGCCAATGAAAGCGGCATGTACGTCAGATCTCCACCCGGATCAAGCAGCGCATGCTCGTCGTGATCGATGATCAGAAATTGATTCGACTGCACCCCATCGCCGGTGACCAACTGGTCAAAACACAACACCTTGTGCGGTCCGTTATCGAACAAAACTCTTGCCGTGGCCATACCGAGACTCCCTACAGGTTAAATTCCAGCCCACCTTATAAATCAGCAATGCGGTCAGGCCACTGACCTGCATCAAGATGTACGCAGTCACAGGAACGTAACCAAGGATTCACAATCCTGACACCCCAGCGCCATAGGCTCAGCTTGTACATCAAATAACAGATGCCCGGACGGAGGTGTCCATGTCACAAGCAGCGCTCGCCCTCGAAGAATCCAACAGTCGCCAGTTGCTGGTAGAACTGGCTACCGACGCACGCAGCCTCAGAGCAGCACAGGCTCTCAGATACCAGGTCTTCGCTGAAGAATGTGGCGCGGTCTTGCATACGGCCGAAGCTGGCCTGGATCAGGATCATTATGACCTGCACTGCGAACACTTGATCGTGCGCGACCAGAACACCGGTCGCGTGGTCGCGACCACCCGCATCCTGGATAGCCGCCGCGCCCCAGAGGCAGGCGGTTTCTATAGCGAGAGTGAGTTTCAGCTGGTTGGCCTGACTGACCTGCGTGGCGACATCATGGAGATCGGTCGCACCTGTGTGCACGCTGAGTACCGCAATGGCGCGACTATTTCAGCGCTCTGGTCGGGCTTGGCGCAGCTGATGAATGAGCGCCATTACGCATACCTGATGGGCTGCGCCAGCATCGATATGCGCGACGGCGGCCTGCAAGCGCACGCCATCATGCAGCGGTTGCGTGGGCGCTATCTGAGCCGCGAGTACCTTAATGCGATTCCACGCTTACCCATTCCCGAGCGTGACTTGCCAGCCAACCTGACCGCACAGCTACCACCGCTGCTCAAAGCCTATATGCGCCTAGGTGCGAAGGTCTGCGGTGAGCCCTGCTGGGATCCGGAATTCAACGTTGCCGATGTTTTTATCCTGCTACGCCGTGAGCAGCTTTGCCCACGCTACGCTCGCCATTTCAAGGCAGTCTGAGGATGACGCCGGGTAAAGCGCTGCGTTTGGCTGGCGTCATTGGCTGGATCATCTGTGGCCTGCTGCTCGCAACCTGGGTCGCGCTGCTGCAGCCTTTCAAGCCGGCCTTTCTGGATGGTCAGCGCCAGCGCCTGACACGCTGGTGGCTGCGCAATCTGATCCGTCTATTGCCATTGAGGCTGCACGTGCATGGCTCCCCGGTGAGTGATACCGCGCTCTGGGTCAGCAACCACGTGTCATGGCTGGATATCGTCGTACTCGGTGCGCAAGCCCCGGTGCATTTTCTGTCCAAGGCCGAGGTGCGGCAATGGCCCGTCATCGGCTGGCTGGCAGCAGCTGCCGGGACCTGCTTTATCCAACGCGGGAAGTCGGTGTCGCAATCCTTGCAGGCACAACTGACCCAGATCCTGAACCAGGGCCGTAGTCTGGTCATTTTTGCTGAAGGCACTACCACTGCCGGCGACCGGGTACGTACTTTTCACGGCCGCTTGCTGGGCAGTGCAATAGACGTCAAGGCACCGATACAACCCGTCGCTGTGGCTTACCGGCTCGATGGTGAGGCTGACCGCTCCGCGCCCTTCATCGATGACGATGAGTTTTCACAGCACCTGGTACGCTTACTCGGCTCCAGGACCATAGACGTACATGTGTATTTTCTTGCGCCCATCGCTAGCCAGGACCGCAACCGAAATCAGCTGGCCAGAGAAGCACAATCGGCAGTGAGTCAGGCTCTGGGATTGCCGGACGGCACGGTAAAGTCAACGGCACCCGAGCTCAAAAGCGCCGCCTGATCAGCAGCGAAGGCCTGAACCTGCGGCATAAAACGAAAAAAATCCTGCTCAAAGGCGGCGTAATCTGCCTCCAGCTCCGCAACCGAGCCAGGCATTGCATTATCGCGCCGCAGTCGCTTGGACATATTATCCAGCGCGCGATGCAAGTGCGGTAACTGCGCATAACTGGTGAGCCAGTCGTGCTCACTCATGTGCCGAATAACCGGCCACGCATTTTCCGGGATAATGTCGCGCTGCTGCAGCAGGTGCCGATAGGACTGCTGACTGAACTCCGCCAGCGGTAGCTCGGAAAATTGCTGCCAGTGACGCGCCAGCAAGTGATCATAGAACATGTCCACCATGATGCCGGCAAAGCGGCGGCGCTGAGGGCTAACCCGCGCCTTGCTTTGCAGCACCAACGCATGACTATCCGTGAAGCCATCAATACGCCTATGCAACCAGATGCCGCCGCGCACCCCTTCGGGCAACGCAATCTGCTGCACCGGCCCTTTGACAAAATCGCCAAGCAGGCTGCCCAGGGCCTGCTCCGGCGAGTTTGACCCCATCAATAAGTGGGCAAGGAAGTTCATCAGTTACCCTGTACCTGCGCATGCAGACTAGCCAACTGGTTTTGCAGAGTACTGATGCTACGGTTGGTTTGCAGGCGAAAACTGTCAATCGAATCCAACGCCTGCTCGGTCGCAGCCGCGCGCTGATCAAGCTCGGTGCGCATCACCAGCAGACTTTGCTCAACGTCACCGCCGCCTTCCTGCTGCAATGCCTGTAACGCCTGTTTTTGGCTGGTCAGCTGGGCGGCCTGAGCCGCTAACTGTGATTGCAACTCTTCCAGCCCTGCCAGTTGCCCCTGCAGTTGCGTCAACTGCGCTGCCGCTGTCTTGGCCTGCTCTGCGGCAGCTTGCAGCTGCCTCGATTGCTCGCTCAGGCGCTCAGCAAAATCGGCAGTGCCAGCAGTCAAGCTAGTCAGCTGTGCCTGCTGCGCCTCGACCTCTTTGCTCAACTGCGCGTTCGCTGTCCTGGTGCTGAGCAAACGCTCATCATGCTCGCTCAGCGTCTTCTGCAATGCGGCCACCTGACTTTCCAGCTTGCCGATGCGAGCGCTCCTGGCCTGCTCAGCCTGACCGAGACTGGATTCGGTGGCACTGAACTTGCCGTTAATATCCTGAATACGTCCCGAGGCTTCCTCACTGATGCGCGCGAAGCTGGTTTGCGTCGCGACCAATTGCTGTTTAAGCATGCTTTGCTGCTGATAAGTCCAATAGCCCAGCGCAACAAGTGCTAAAGACAGTGCCGCAGTCAGCGCCCAGAGTGGGCCGTTGCTCGCACCCGACACTTGGGGTGGAGGATCAGCGCGCAAGCTCCCACTGGAACTGCTGCGCTGAGGCGCGACCGATACTGGATCAAAGCCATCATCGCGACTTGCTCGCAGACTAGGTAAATCATCATCCAACTCTTGCTTCTTCATTCGTCCCCAACTCCCAATCTTGCCCAAAAGCTCGCGCCAGAGCGGTGCAAGCCCGCACCACGGAATAGCACATAATGGCCTTTTACCCGCAACCAGCAGGTTTATGACCCTCGCCTGGCGGCATATATCCAGCACTTATGCGAATTGGTACACATTCTGCTTGCACTTAACTCACTTGGCTACCGCACCTTGCGAGACCAGTGATTAATTGGGGGATGGATCCATGATTGCAGACGCACAGTTCAACCGCGCAACACTTGACTGCATGACCACACTGAGACGCCATTTAAAACGCTCACTCGGGGTGACCGTTCACTTGGGCGACCCGGATGCAGTGGAAAGCATGATCGGCTTGAGCCGCGATTGCCCGAATGCCGATATTCGCGACCTGGGTAACCGGCTGGCGGATATGGTTGCCCCCGTTGTGCCCGAACCGGAAGAAAGCATGGTAGCGCAAGGCGCCATTGCCGCGCGGCAATACCATGTTAACGCACAGCGCCAACGTGACATGCCGGCAGAACCGACTCCAGCATCCCCGAGTGGCAGCGTGCGCATCTACCGGGGCCAGGTTATTCGCTGAGGCATGCCATCAGGCTTGTCGATGGCGTGTCTATGTCGCATATCCGAACCTGCGTAACCCACAAGCCGCTGGCGCATACGCACCACAGACATTACTCTGAGCCATCCAGGGTCTGAGGAGTAATTGAATGTCTGAATGGATGATTTACGGTGCCAATGGCTATACCGGCGAACTGTTAGCACGCGAGGCGCTATCTCGCGGCTTGACGCCGGTACTAGCTGGACGCAATCAGCAAGCCGTTAGCGCACTGGCCAGCGAACTTGGATTACAGGCGCGTCACTTCACCTTAGACGATCCAGACGCAGCCAATCAGGGCATGCAGGGGATGAATATAGTCGTCCATTGCGCAGGGCCGTTCTCAGCTACCAGTCAGCCCATGATTGATGCCTGCCTGCACAACCATTGTCACTACCTCGACATTACCGGCGAGATCGACGTGTTTATCGCAGCTCAGAGCCGACATAGCGAAGCAGCCGAGGCCGATGTGGTCATTTGTTCAGGCGTTGGCTTCGACGTCATTCCCACCGACTGTATTGCCGCACGCTTAAAAGAAGCAATGCCAGATGCCGACCGCCTTGCACTGGGGTTCGACTCACGTACTGGCTTTTCCCCCGGCACAGCTAAAACCTCAGTAGAAGGTTTGAAATATGGCGGACGTATCCGCCAGAACGACAAGATAAAAACGGTTCCTCTGGCGTATCAAAGCCGAGATATAGACTTCGGTAACGGGACAAAACACGCCGTCACCATTCCCTGGGGCGATATCGCGACGGCGTGGTTCTCTACCGGCATTGATGACATCGAGGTGTACATCCCCATGGCGCCGAGTGCTGCCACGCGGCTGCGCCGCCTGGATCGTTTACGCCCGTTGCTCGGCCTCCCGCCAGTCCAGGCCTTGCTCAAGTATCTGGTAGGCCGACGTATTCTTGGACCTGGCAGTGATCAACGCTTGAACGCACGGTCTTTCGTCTGGGGCGAGGCACAAAACCGCGTCGGCAAGAAAATCACCGCGCGTATTGAAACCGCCAATGGTTACGACGTGACCGTCGAGGGAGCCCTTTTTGCCGTTGATTTTCTTCAACAAAACGAACCTGCTCCAGGCTATTACACCCCTTCACGACTGCTCGGCGCTGACTGTATCGAGAAACTGGCTGGCTCAGGTGAGATGCAGCTGGATTGATTAGCCCAATAGGGCTGGCACCTTCCGTGCCAGCTCGCTGGTCAACCCTGCCAACAACTGTCCGCCATTGCGCCAGTAGTGCCAATATAACGATACCGACTGCGCCTGCCCCGGCACCAGCTCGGACAACTCTCCACGCCGTAATTCGCCTGCCACTTGCATCGCCGGCACCATACCCCAGCCAACGCCCGCGCTGAGCATACGTACGAACCCCTCGGATGAGGGACACAGATGGTATTCAAACTCACCCGGCAAACCCAACTGCTGCATAAACCGGTGCTGCAGCTGATCATCCGGGCCAAATACCACAGCCGGTAAGCCTGGTAACCGCGCTGGCACCACGCCAGCCGGAAAATGACGATCAATAAATACGCGACTGGCTACGGCCAGGTATGGCATTTGCCCCAGCAGTAAACTACGCGCGCCAGCCACCGGCTGCTCGGTAGCGCAAACGCAGGCAGCGACCTCACCATTACGCATGCGTCGCAAGCCTACGTCCTGATCCTCTACCTGCATATCCAGCAGCACCCGCTCAGCACTGCACCAGCCGCTGACGGCCTCTGCCCACCAGGTGGCCAGACTGTCGGCATTAAGCGCAATGCGCAGCCGACTCATACCTCCTTGCGTATCTATTTCCGGCAGGTCGCTGCGCAAATCGCGCTCCAGCAGCCGCACTTGCTGCACGTGATTGAGTAGCCGTTGGCCTGCCGCGGTCGCTTGAGGCGGCGACACTCTGACCAATACCGGCGAGCCCAGCCGTGACTCCAACAACTTGATCCGCTGCGAGATCGCTGATTGCGACAAACCCAAGCTCAATGCCGCGCGCTCGAAGCCACCCTGCTCTATTACAGCGGTCAATGCCGCCAACAGCTTATAATCCAGCATCATCAATTTCTCTAATATGACATCAGCATTATTGTCTTTTCTGATATCGATAACCACTCCAAAATCACTTCCTTCCACTAATCACAAGGCGCTATCCATGCCCACTCTGTTGCACAGCTACACCAACGGCCTTTTTGTTGCCGCCGGACTCATCATGGCGATAGGTGCACAAAACGCCTTTGTGCTGGCTCAGGGTCTGCGCAGAGAGCATCACATCAGCGCCGCGCTGATCTGCATGAGCTGTGATGCGGTATTGATTCTCGCCGGCACCTTCGGCTTGGCGGCATTACTGCAAAGTCATCCGCTGGCCATGGAGATTACGCGTTGGGCCGGGGTTGGCTTTCTCTCGCTTTATGCCTTACAGGCACTGAAACGTGCGGCCTGGCCAGCGGCAATGCATGCCGGCCAGCAACCCAAGCGATCGCGCCGTGCGGTATTGCTTAGCACCCTGGCAGTCACTCTGCTAAACCCGCACGTTTATCTGGACACCATGGTGTTAATCGGCTCAGTAGGCGCACAGAATCCTCTACCGTTGATCTTTGCCTTGGGCGCCGTCAGTGCATCGATTATCTGGTTCAGCCTGTTATCGCTGGGCTCCGCGAGATTAGCGCCCTTGCTGAGTCGCCCCCTGACCTGGCGCTGCATTGACCTGGCCGTCGCAGCAATGATGCTGGCGGTTGCCTGGTCTTTGGCTAAACCGGCGTTGCAGACACTCTGAAGGGCTATAACCCTATACTTGGTACGTGGATAGCTGCGCTTTCAGGTGCTATCATCGGGGCTTCCCGATCGCAAGACGGGCAGCGCCCTCTGGAGCCTGTATCAGTTCCAGTAGAAAAAAGAGGCGTCGCAGATTGTCCACTCTGCCCACGTGGCAACCGTGGTCAACGAAGTCGAACTGAGGCATACATTTGATGTCGCACAGTTAAGTACTATTCCGTTTCTGGACCCTGATACCTGAAGATGGAGAATAACCATGGCTTTTGAATTACCAGCACTCCCTTACGAGAAAAATGCACTGGAACCACACATTTCTGCAGAAACTCTCGAATACCATTACGGCAAGCATCACAACACCTATGTTGTGAACCTGAACAACATGGTTCCGGGCACCGAGTATGAAGGTAAGAGCCTGGAAGACATCATCAAGACTTCCAGCGGCGGTGTGTTCAACAACGCAGCGCAGATCTGGAACCACACCTTCTACTGGAACTGCCTCAGCCCGAACGGCGGTGGCGAACCTACTGGCGCACTAGCCGAGGCTATCAACAAGTCTTTCGGTTCCTTCGCGGCATTCAAAGAAGAGTTCAGCAAAACCTCCATCGGCACCTTCGGGTCTGGCTGGGGCTGGCTGGTTAAAAAGGCTGACGGTTCACTGGCTCTGGCCAGCACCATCGGTGCCGGCAACCCTATCACCTCAGGCGACACGCCGCTGCTGACCTGTGATGTGTGGGAACATGCCTACTACATTGATTACCGCAATGCCCGTCCCAAGTACGTTGAGGCATTCTGGAATCTGGTTAACTGGGACTTTGTTGCGAAAAACTTCGCAGCCTGAACAAAGTTGCAGTGCAGTAAGTTAGGCCCACAACACCTCGCTCCGGCGAGGTGTTGTGCTTTCAGCAGAGCAAAAAGTGATTTCACTTTGACGTCACCGATCAGTTTGTCGATACTCGACATATCGCTGTTGAAAAAATAACAAATCGTGCGGGTACTGAATGCCTAGCGCAACCTCCCACGATGATCCTACCGCTTAACGCATTCACGATAGGAATAACAAGACTTTGAAGCTAGAGCGCCGACACAGCCTTTCCATAAAGTTGCTTCGCTTGGTGCTACTTTGGGCTTTGGTAGTGGGCGTCGTTCTGAGCATGGGTCAGATTGCCTACGACTTGCGCAAGGAAAGTACGCTGATCGACAGCAATGCCGAGCAGATCCTGGCCATGTCCCAAGATCCGGCTACCCAGGCTGTCTACAGCCTGGATCGCGAAATGGCACTGCAGGTCATTGGTGGCCTGTTCGAACACGAAGCGGTTCGCTACGCCGCTATCGGCCACCCGGACGAGACACAGCTGGCCAGCCGCGAGCGCCCTCTAAGAGACGCAAGTTATCGCACCTTGACCGACTGGCTGTTCGGCATAGAGCAGCAATACAGCATCGAGCTCTATGGCCGCGAGCCCTACAATGAGTACTACGGCGACTTGCAGATCACCCTGGACACGGCGCCTTATGGTAAAGACTTCCTGCAAAGCTCTCTGATAATTTTATTATCGGGCGTGCTGCGTGCCATGGCCATGGCCTTTGCCCTGTATATGCTTTATCACATACTACTGACCAAGCCACTTGCCAGCATTATCGATCATATTGCCGATATCAATCCTGACCATCCAGGCAAGATGCACATCCCCATGCTGCGCGGCCAGGAAAAGAACGAACTGGGACTCTGGATCAGAAAGGCCAACGAACTACTGGAGTCAATCGAGCGCAACAGCAGCCGGCGGCGCGAGGCGGAAGCCAACTTGCTGCATTTATCGCAGCACGATCATCTAACCGGCTTGCCCAATCGCACTCTGCTGCAGGAGCAGCTCACGCGCATTCTTGCTGACGCTGGCCGCAGACAACGCGGTGTAGCAGTACTGTGCTGCGGCCTGGACGACTTCAAGGAAATCAATGAGCAGTTCAGTTACCAATCCGGCGACAGCCTGCTGATCACCGTAGCGGATCGTCTACGCGCCAATAGTGGCCGCTTGGGTAGCCTGGCCCGCCTGGGTGGAGATCAGTTTGCCCTGGTACAAACCGGCGTAGGCGAGCCATACGAGGCCGCCGAGTTGGCACAAACCATTCTCGACGACTTAAGCCGCCCGATTGAGATCGGCGAGCTCACCGTCAGCCTGCGTGCGACAATAGGCATCACCCTGTTCCCCGACGATGGTGATGACGCCGAGAAGCTCTTGCAGAAAGCCGAGCAAACCATGATGCTGGCCAAAGCCCGCTCACGGAACCGCTATCAGTTTTATATTGCCAGCCTCGACAGCGAGATGCGCGTAAGACGCGAACTCGACAAGGAGCTCAGAGGCGCACTGGAGCGTAACGAATTTCACTTGGCCTACCAGCCTCAGGTAAGTTACGCAACCCACGAGGTCGTGGGCGTGGAGGCGCTGCTGCGCTGGCAGCATCCCGAACGCGGCCTGGTGCCGCCAGATCTGTTCATTCCACTGGCAGAACAGAACGGTATCATCATCAATATCGGTGAATGGGTATTGGATCAAGCGTGCAAGCAACTGCGGGTCTGGCACGATCAGGGACTCACCGGACTGCGCATGGCAGTCAACCTGTCGACTGTGCAATTGCACCATAGTGAGCTGTCACGCGTCGTAACCAATCTGATGCAGCGCTACCAACTACCCGCGCATTGCCTGGAGCTGGAAGTAACAGAAACCGGTCTGATGGAAGATATTGCAGCTGCGGCAAGCCATCTTAATAGCCTGAAAAAGATCGGCGTACTGATCGCCATTGACGACTTTGGCACCGGCTACTCTTCGCTCAGTTATCTACGCGGCCTGCCGCTGGATAAGATCAAGATCGATAAAAGCTTCGTGCAGGATGTGCTGCGGGACGAAGATGACGCAACCATTGTACGCGCCATCATTCAGTTGGGCCGCAGCCTGAATATGGAAGTCATCGCTGAGGGCGTAGAGTCCGCAGAGCAAGAGGCTTATGTCATCGCCCAAGGTTGCAACGAGGGCCAGGGTTACTACTACAGCCGACCGCTTTCAGCCGCAGCCTTTGATATCTGGATACGCCAATATCAGACCAGTAAGCTTGATGTGCGCAATAGCTCGAAAATCAGCTAAAAGGTGGCTTCATTTACGCCAGCCATAACCAGCACGCCAGCACAGCACTGACAGCCAAGCCTGACAGCGCCCACCTGCTTTTACCTCTCAATCGACGACTAAGATCATCCTGATGATGATCCGACAAAACAAAAGGCAAACCGCGCCGAGCCGGTTTGCTCAACGCATGCACTACCGGCGCCTGGCCAGCCGCTCTTGCCTGTTTCTCAGCTGATTGGCTCGCGGCGCGGCGCACCCGCTCCCACTCTTCCAGATCAATCTTACCGTCACTATTACGATCAAACCGCGCCAGCAAATTCGGATAGTCGGCTTTCCAGCTACTGATCACCTGGCGCGAAATTGCGTCCAAGTCCACCGCTTCACGTCCACCACCGCGGCTCTCGAACCAGCCAATGGCATAGAGCGGCTCCTCCGCCATAAACCACTCCTCGGTATAGCGGTAGCGCTTGCTGAGCAGCATACCCAGGAGCCCTTTTGCTGCTGACGACTCTGCGGGCCAACGCTGGTTACCCTCCCAACGTCGGCGGTGCTTGGGATAAACATCAGCGCCCACCGGATCGATCCAACAGGTACCTGTTGGGTCGCGCAACAGAAAAGGCCGCTCGGAAACACCCTGCTCTACCGTGCGCCACTGGCTATCTCGATCAGAGCGTCCCCGATACTCCTCAACACGAAAGCGATACCAAAGGCATGGTTTGTTGGATAACGGAGAAAGCAGCGGCTCATGACCGCCGGCATCCAGCATACCGTTGAGCTCTACCAGCCCTTGCGCGGCTGAGCGAATTCGCGAAGTCGGCGTATCCTCTATCCAGCGTGCCCGCTGCAGGCGGCTTAGCATAAGATAAAGGCAACCTAGAGCACAAAGAGTCGCCATCGCGCAAAATAGATAGTAAATCGATGGCGACAGCAGCATCACGCCGTGCACATCAATCATGAAAACAGAGCTCGAATACTGACGTCAGCTTTCTCCTCGGCAGTAAACTGCAGCAAATCAGCTGATTTGAAGTTGAATAGCCGTGCCAGCAATACCTCGGGAAACTGCTCAATACGTACGTTATTGATGTTTACAGCGGCGTTATAGAGCTCACGACGATCAGCAATGCCATTTTCAAGGCCGGTGATGCGTTGTTGCAGATGCTGGAAGGATTCGCTGGCTTTTAGTTCAGGATAATTTTCCGCCAAGGCAAACAGCTGCCCCAAGCCGCTGCGTAACGCCGTCTCGGCTACGCCAACGCCCTTTACATCACTTTGCTGGCGGGCATTGGCAACAGCGCTCCTGGCGGCGATGACGCGCTCCAGCGTTTCACCCTCATACTGCATGTAACGACGGCAGGCCTCGACCAACTTGGGCAATTCATCATGCCGCTGCCGTAATAGCACATCAATGTTGGACCACGCCTGGCTCACCGCGTGCTTCACACTCACCAACTGGTTGTAAAGCATAATGGCGTAGATCAAGGCCACCGCGAGAACAACAAGAATAACCAGAGTTGTCAGTTCCATTGAGTCCAATCCTCTCGAGTTGCACTAGCAAAGCAAAGTCGCCAAGTATTGATTGCGGCGTAGCCGCCGTACCTGGCTACTATAACGGCAGACGCAGCGAAGTGGCATGGCCTTTTCGCCTGCAAAAAAAAAGCATGGGAAATAGCACCAAGCGAGAACCGCTCGATGCACCACCGCCGAGGGCGGTGGGATGACTTTAAACAGCGGCTAGCCTACTGAAACAGCGACTCACTGGACAGGCCATGTTGCTCAAAAATATCGCGCAATCGCTTCAATGCCTCAACCTGAATCTGACGTACACGCTCACGCGTTAACCCAATCTCGCGGCCAACTTCCTCCAGCGTGCTGCTCTCGTGTCCGCGCAGACCAAAGCGGCGTGTTACTACCTCACGCTGTTTTTCGGTTAACTCGGAGAGCCAGCTATCAATACTGGTATTGAGATCATCGTCCTGCAATTGATCACAGGGATCGTTACCGCGATCATCCGTCAACGTATCGAGTAGCGTCTTGTCTGAGTCAGGGCCTAGCGACATATCGACAGAGGCGACGCGCTCGTTCAAACCCAGCATACGCTTGACGTCTGCCACCGGCTTGTCGAGCAACAGCGCTATCTCTTCCGGTGACGGTTCGTGATCAAGCTTCTGGGTCAACTCACGGGCCGCTCGCAAATAGATATTAAGCTCTTTCACCACATGAATCGGCAGGCGGATGGTGCGCGTCTGATTCATGATTGCACGTTCAATCGTTTGTCTGATCCACCAGGTGGCATAAGTCGAGAAACGAAAACCACGCTCCGGATCAAATTTTTCAACCGCCCGAATCAAGCCGAGATTACCTTCCTCGATCAAGTCCAGTAGCGTCAAACCACGATTGACATAACGCCGAGCGATTTTGACCACCAAGCGCAAATTGCTTTCTATCATGCGCTTGCGACCTGCAGGATCGCCCTTCTGCGCCAAACGCGCAAAATAGACTTCTTCTTCGGGGGTCAGTAAGGGGGAAAAACCGATTTCGTTGAGGTAAAGCTGAGTCGCATCCAGCTGCTTGGTAAACTCAAACGCATTTTCACGCTTGTGGTTACGCGGTGTAGCGCGTTTTGCGGTAGTTGAAGGTAGAGGCTTCGCCCTGTCTTTAGCATCAATGTCACCACACTCATCAGGCGTGGGTTGATCCGTTATGGTCTGCCGTGGCTGTTTCTTATTCTTGACTGCCATATACACATGCCCCATTTCCAGTCCAAACGCGGTATGAACACTGTTGCAGCAGCGGCAAAAGCTTGATCAATGAAAAAGTTGACCGAACCGCCCCAACATTCAAACCTGTGCACACATCTGTGTTTGTTCGAGCAGCGTGCACTGGCGGCATGACATTTAGATGTCAGTCCCACCGACGTCACATCAAGATTTAGGTAAATAGGCCAGAGGATCTACCGGTTGGCCCTTACGCCTGATCTCGAAATGCAGCTTCACCCGATCTGTACCACTACTCCCCATCTCGGCGATCGTTTGCCCTACTTTAACCTGATCACCTTCACTTACCAGCAAGCGGCTATTGTGTGCGTACGCGCTCAAATAGGTCTCGTCATGCTTAATGATTATCATCTCGCCATAACCTATGAGGCCACGTCCTGCGTACACTACAGCGCCATCTGCCGCCGCTTTCACAGGCTCACCTAATTGCCCTGCAATATCAATCCCTTTATTCAAACTACCGTTTGATTGAAAGCGTGCCAGCAAGGTACCGCGAGCAGGCCAATTCCAGCCAGCGACACTGGCCGGCACGCTGGGTTGCGGGGCAGCAGGTCGTGCGGGCGTAGCCGCTGGGCGGGTGGTGGTGGTAATTCCTGGTCTGGCTGCGGGGGCTGGTGCTGTGGCCACCTGCGGGCGAGATGCCGACGAATTCTGCGTAGCTGCACGCGGCGAATTAGACGAAGGTCTGGAGATAACAGGACCACGTGAAGCGGTTCTGGTATTCAGGTTGATACGCTGTCCAGGGTAAATAGTGTAAGGCGCGGCCATACGGTTATTGCTAGCGAGGGCCTTCCAGTCCCAACCATAGCGAAAGGCTATTTGATACAGCGTTTCGCCACGTCGCACCGTATGGTAGCCAGATGTTACTGATTCTGCCCGCTGACCACCGCGACCGCGCTCGTCTATGGGAACAGTGCCCGACGGGCCAGCGCAGGCAACCAGCAGCGTAGCCAACAAAGAGATACCAAGCTGTTTTATTTTAACACCCGCCTGTAACCTGTAACGCACATACCACCCCATTTCCAGGCTGGCTCCCGTTCTTTCAATACCAGGCTGTAAAAATACAACCCGCAAAGCCAGTACTGCTTACAAAGCAGCTAAAAGTGACTTACAGCTGGTAAATCTGTTGGTCATCCTTGCCTGGCGCCCGCTTTGAAAACCGCTGATTCGACAATCGTTTTCAGTCGAAGTGCTGGCCTCGGGAAGCTGAGCGATGACCACACCAGTCTAATAGCAATACTAATACCACGGCCACCACCATCAATGCCAATCCAGCCTGCCAGAGCGAAGGCTCACCACTGACGCTCTGATACTGAGCAGGGAGCAAATTGCTCTGCAATAAAGGCACCTGTTCACCGTGACTATTGATACGCCAGCTAAGCGTTTGTTTCCAGGGCCAGACCTTATTGAGTGAACCAATCAACAAGCCGGTAAGAAAGGCCAAAGTGACGTTACGGGCATGGCCAAGCAGCCAGGATAGTAAACGGGAAAAACTGAGAATACCTATCACGCAGCCCAACATAAAGCAGCCCAGCAGAGTAAAATCGAAGCTCTTCACCGCCTGCAATACGCCGCTATACAAGCCCAGCAACAGGAGAATGAAGCTACCGGAAATGCCCGGCAGTATCATCGCGCAAATCGCGATGCTCCCGCCAAAAAATAACGTGAGCGGCGTCACACTCATTGCCAGCGGAGAGGCGACCGTGATCAGGTAGGCGAAGATAACGCCGCCAACAGCAGCCAGGATAGCCCATAGGTTCCAGCGCTGGATCTCACGACCCACCAGATATACCGATACCAGAATCAGGCCAAAGAAAAATGACCACACCAGTAAGTCATGCTCTGCCAGCAGATAACTGATAACGCGTGCCAGGGTGGCGATACTGCAAAGAATGCCCGCCAGCAAGGTAAACAAAAAACCACCGTCAATAGCCTGCCAGGTCTCACGAAAGCGCCCACGTAACAGCCAAAGCAGCTTATCCGGGGTACAGGCTGCAATCGAAGCCAACAAGCGGTCGTAGATACCGGAGATAAAGGCGATGGTGCCACCGGACACACCGGGGACCACGTCTGCCGCACCCATGGCGATGCCACGCAGAAAAATCAGAATGTATTCCCTCAACCTGCACCTTCCTTTAGAGACCAATTCAGGACCGAATAGCGCCCGCTAAAAGAGGCACGAAACGAACCGGCTCAACCTGCTGGTAAATAAACTCTTCTCCGTCGCGCACAACCAGCATAAGGTGCTGCTCCTGCTCACCAACCGGAATCACCATGCGGCCACCGTCAGCAAGTTGCCCGAGGAGTTCGGGTGGAATCTCAGCCGGTGCAGCCGTCACCAGAATCGCGTCGTAGGGTCCGTACTGGGGCCAACCCCAGTTACCGTCAGCGTGACGAAAGACCACATTACGTATATCAATATCCTTGAGCACCGCCTTCGCGCGCTCCTGCAGCGGGTAGATGCGCTCCACACTGAATATACGTTCGACTACCTGCGCCAGGATCGCGGTCTGATAACCCGAGCCGGTGCCCACTTCCATGACCTTGTCGAGCGGCCCGCCACCCAGCAGCAATTCGGTCATTCGCGCGACAATATAGGGCTGTGACAGGGTCTGGTTGTGACCGATAGGCAAGGCTGTATCTTCGTAAGCGCGGTGCGCCAGCGCCTCATCAACGAATAGATGCCGCGGCGTGCGGCGAATAGCTTCCAACACGTGAAGGTTGCGAATACCCTCTTCGAACAGTCGCTCAAGCAAGCGCTCGCGCGTGCGCTGAGAAGTCATGCCAATGCCGTTTTTATAAAGTTCGTCGCGCAGCATGTTCAGCCCAAATCACCCAGCCAGTTTTGCAGACGATCAAAGACTTCATAGTGAGTCTTATCAACGCGCAAAGGTGTAACCGATACATATCCCTGCATCACCGCGTGAAAGTCGGTTCCCTCGCCACCGTCTTCAACGTCACCGGCCACCGAGATCCAGTAACCCTCCTTCCCCCGCGGGTCGGTCCACTTGATCGGGCGAGCGGCGCGCGCACGATGCCCCAACCGGGTCAAGTGGATACCTTTGATTTCGCTCAACGGCAGGTTGGGAATATTCACGCTCAGTACCGTACGCGGCGGCAAGTCCAGCTTGTCGTGAGCCTCAACCATTTGCCGCGCAATAGCCGCTGCTGTGGGCAGGTTGTCCGTCTGGCGACCTACCAGTGAGAAGGCCATGGCCGGTCGCGCTAGAAAACGACCCTCCAGGGCAGCAGCAACGGTACCGGAATAAAGTACGTCATCACCGAGGTTAGCCCCTAGGTTAATACCGGAAACCACCATATCAACGCTGTCTTCATAGAGCGCGTTCAAGCCCAGATGCACGCAGTCGGTCGGCGTACCGTTCAAGCCGATAAAACCATTTTCGTGCAGAAAGGGGCGTAGCGGTCGATCGAGGCTCAGAGCGCTGCTAGCGCCACTACGATCTTCTTCGGGGGCGACTACAACACAGTCGGCATAATCCGACAGTGCACCGTGCAGGGCTTTGATTCCCGGCGCCAGCACACCGTCGTCATTGGCAATCAGAATACGCATCAGTTTTCGCTTTCTATCCCACCGCCAGCCTGGCTGACCAGCTCTACCAGCTCGCGCAATACCGCCGTCGCAAAGCAACCGGTGGGCAAGGTGAATTCAAGTTCGAGACAATCCGAGGATGGATAATGCCACGTAAGACCGGTTATGGGGAGGCGTAAAATACGACGCGCCTGATCCAGTCCGGCCTGTGCCAACCACTCTGCCAGATCTGGGTGCTGCGCCGCTACCGCCTGTTCCATTTCTGCCTGCATATCGCTGCTGGCCAGCTCGCCCGCACCCCACAGCGCCGCAGTAGGATGCAAATCCAGTTGCGCTACCCGCTGATCATCAGCGGCCAACTCAGCGGCCGGAAACTGGCTACGGCTTTGAGTAAACGCCAAACAATCTCCCGCAACCACGACGTTCCAGCTGCCTGCGGCAACCCGCTCGTTGAGCATCTGATTAAATAGATAACTGCGCGCAGTTGAGAGCAGCCGTGAGCGCGTGCCACGGGCCGGTGGATAGGCACTGCGCTGCGCCCAGCTGCGCGCGTCAAACAGATTACCGCCGTCATAGCCAAAACGCTGCGGCCCGAAGTAGTTGGGTACGCCCTGCTCAGCCAGTAACTGTAAGCGCTCGTTCAATAGAGACTGATCCGCCTGCAGTTCAGTCAAACGGATAAGAAAACGGTTGGCGCTATGTGCGCCACGCTGCAACTTGCGTTTATGACGCAGCTGCCGAAGGCAACGTAGATTGTCGTTCCAGAGTGAAGACAAATCCGGGTCGGCCTTGCCTGGCAACTGCAGACTGAACCACTGCTGCGTCACCGCCATCCGGTCCTTGAGGCCCGCATAACTGATATTGCGCAAGGAGACGCCAGTGGCTTTCGCCAGCTTACGCGCGACCTCTTCGGTATTCAGGCCACGCTTTTCCAGCAGCAACCAGAGGTGTTCACCCTCACCCGAGAACTCGATATCCAGCACTTCCGTCACGCGGAAATCTTCCGGAGCGGCCTTCAGCACCGCCGCTCCGCAAAGTTCACCCCAGGCACGTGCGCCCAACAACTCGGCTTCAGTCATGGGCAAGCAACAAGGCAACGGCATGCACAGCAATACCTTCTTCACGGCCGGTAAAACCGAGCTTCTCGGTGGTAGTCGCCTTGACGTTGACCTGATCAAGTGTGACTTGCAGATCGTCAGCAATCAGCTCGCGCATCCTGGCGATGTGCGGCGCCATTTTGGGCGCCTGTGCCACTATGGTCGCGTCAACATTACCCACCTTCCAGCCTTTACCGTGAAGCAGGCCAAGCACATGACGCAGCAGCACTCGGCTGTCGGCACCAGCGTAATTGGCATCGGTATCAGGGAAGTGTTGACCAATATCACCCAACGCCGCCGCACCCAGCAGTGCATCGCTGAGGGCATGCAGCACCACATCCCCATCGGAATGCGCCAGCAAGCCAAACCGATGGGGAATGCTGACGCCACCGAGGGTGACGAAATCGCCCTCGGTAAAGCGGTGAACGTCATAGCCATGACCAATGCGCATGCTGCCACCTTACCCAATGAAATGTGGCAGGGATTCTAACCCCTTGGCATAGCCAGGGACAGACCGACGCAGCGCATAGACACAGTGCTTAACGCAAACCCAGCGCCTCAGCATGATGGCGCAGGTGATCGTCGATGAAGCTGGCGATAAAGAAATAGCTGTGGTCGTAACCCGGTTGACGTCGCAACGTCAACGGATGCCCCGCCGCCTGCGCCGCCGCTTCCAGCGCTTCCGGTTTAAGCTGCTCGACCAGGAAGTTATCTGCTTCGCCCTGATCGACCAGCAGCGGCAGGCGCTCCTGAGCATTGGCGATCAGCTCACAGGCGTCCCACTGTTTCCAGCTTTCACGGTCACTGCCCAGGTAATTACCCAAGGCTTTATGCCCCCAGGGGCAGTCCAGCGGATGGGTAATAGGGGCGAAGGCCGATACCGAGCGATAGCGACCGGGATTGCGCAAGGCGCAGATGAGCGCACCGTGACCGCCCATTGAATGACCACTGATGCTGCGCTGGTCACTGACCGGGAAATGCTCTTCGATCAGCGCTGGCAGCTCCTCCACCACATAGTCGTACATCCGGTAGTGCTCAGCCCAGGGCTGCTCAGTCGCATTAACATAGAAACCGGCACCCAAACCGAAGTCGTAGGCACCTTCAGGATCGTCCGGTACGCCGTCACCACGCGGGCTGCTGTCCGGCATGACCAACACCATACCCAACTCGGCGGCCAAACGCTGTGCGCCCGCCTTCTGGCTGAAGTTTTCATCATTGCAGGTCAAGCCCGATAACCAGTAAAGCACCGGCAAAGGCTTGCCTTGATCCGCCTGCGGCGGCAGATAAATCCCAAACACCATATCGCAGCGCAGTGCCTTGGAATGGTGCTTGTAACGCTTCTGCCAACCGCCAAAACTTTTGTTGGCTGAAACCAGTTCAAGAATCGAATCCATCGAAACCTCGCTTGAGCTAGAAGCTAGAAGCTAGAAGCCTAAAGGGTCGAGTAAACCTCGCACTGCTTCCAGCTTTCCGCTTCAGGCTTCCCGCTATTTTTTAAAAGTGAATCACAGTCCTGATGCTCTTGCCTTCATGCATCAGATCAAAGGCCTTGTTGATGTCTTCCAGGCCCATGGTATGAGTGATGAAGGTATCCAGCGGAATCTCGCCGCTTTGCGCCTTCTCAACATAACCCGGCAGTTCAGTACGCCCTTTTACGCCACCAAAGGCGCTGCCACGCCAGACGCGACCAGTCACCAGCTGGAACGGACGTGTGCTGATTTCCTGGCCAGCACCGGCGACACCGATGATGGTCGACTCGCCCCAGCCCTTGTGTGCGCATTCCAGCGCAGCGCGCATCAACTGCACGTTGCCGACGCACTCAAAGGAATAGTCCACACCGCCATCGGTCATATCGACGATGACTTCCTGAATCGGCTTGTCGTAATCCTTTGGATTAACGAAATCAGTCGCACCCAGTTCACGAGCAATGTCGAATTTGGCCGGATTGATATCAACCGCAATAATGCGGCTGGCCTTGGCCATGGTCGCACCGATGATCGCCGCCAGGCCGATGCCGCCGAGCCCGAAGATGGCAACAGTGGAGCCCTCAGTGACCTTGGCGGTGTTCAGCACTGCACCAATACCCGTGGTCACCCCACAACCCAGCAGGCACACCTTCTCCAGCGGGGCTTCTTTAGGAATTTTGGCCAGTGAAATTTCCGGCACTACTGTGTACTCAGAGAAGGTCGAGGTACCCATGTAGTGGTAGATAGGCTCGCCTTTATAAGAAAAGCGCGACGTGCCATCAGGCATCACGCCCTTGCCCTGGGTAGCGCGCACCGCCTGGCAGAGATTGGTTTTGCCGGAGGTACAGAATTTACAGGTGCGACATTCGGCGGTGTACAGCGGGATGACGTGATCCCCCACTTCCAGCGAGGTAACACCCTCACCTACCGCCTCCACAATACCGCCACCTTCGTGCCCCAAAATGGCCGGGAAAATACCCTCTGGATCATCGCCCGACAGGGTGAAGGCATCGGTATGACAGACACCACTGGCGACGATACGTACCAGCACTTCACCCTTTTGTGGTGGCGCGACATCAACTTCAACGATTTCCAGTGGCTTGCCTGGGCCAAAAGCCACGGCGGCGCGAGATTTGATCATACGAATACTCCTCGGGGTGTTTACGATGCCATGCAGTGTAGTAGACCTTCGTTTTGTGGATAATAGCCAGATCAGCAAAACATTATTGCTACACAGGGATAAAGCATGAATCAGTGGGACGGCATAGACGAGTTTGTCTGCGTAGCCGAGCTTGGCCACTTCAGCGGCGCCGCAGCGCGCATGGGGTTATCCTCGTCACATGTCAGCCGGCAAATCGCACGCCTGGAAGATCGCCTGCAGACCCGCCTGTTCTACCGCAGCACGCGCAAAGTCAGCCTGACAGAAGCCGGCCAGACCTTTCTGCAACACTGTCAGCGACTGCAAGATGCGCGCGACGAAGCCCTGCAAGCCATCACCGACCTGAGTAGCGAACCCAAAGGGTTACTGCGCCTGACCTGCGCTGTGGCCTACGGCGAGAGCTTCATAATGCCCCTGGTGGACGATTTCATGCAGCGCCATCCGCAACTGCGGGTGGAAATGACCCTGACCAACCAGACACTCGACCTGCTCCACGGCAGCTACGATCTGGCGATTCGCCTGGGCCGCCTGCAGGATTCCAGCATGATAGCCACGCGCATCGCGCCCAGGCACATGTATCTTTGCGCGGCACCCAGTTACCTAGCTCATCATGGCGCGCCGCACAGCTTGTCGGAACTGCCCCGCCACAACTGCCTGATCGGCAGTAACGATCTATGGAGTTTTCAGCAACGAGGAAAAGAAGTCCCCGTTCGCGTGCAGGGCAACTGGCGCTGTAACAGTGGGCAGGCGGTATTGGAGGCGGCGCTGCGGGGGTTTGGCCTGTGTCAGCTACCCGACTACTACGTGCGTGAACATCTACGCAGTGGTGCATTACGCGCGCTGTTGCCACAACATCAGCCCCCGCATACCGCCGTGTGGGCACTCTACCCACAGCAACGTCACCTCTCACCCAAGGTACGCCAACTGGTGGACTACCTGAAGTGGGGGCTAGCGCAACGGCCTGAATATATAGACGCCAACTAACACGACCGAACACACAGCAAAAAGGGGCCGAAGCCCCTTTCTGAGATCTAACCGTACTGGCGCTTAATTGACCTGCTGAGCGCGCTGACGCAGCTCCATGTCAGTTTGCATGCGTGAAGCGATCTCGTTGTAACGGGGAATATCAAGATCCTCGCCTTCTATCGCCTCGACCATATCTTTCTGGGCCCCCATCTGCATTTGCTGGGCTTCTTGCTGGTCACCGGCGCTGCTCAACTCATCGGTAAGCTCTTCACGGATCTCGTTAACTTTCTTTTCCGCATTGACGAACTTTTCCAGATCAGCCTCGCTAACCGGCGCTGCAGCCTGCGCTGTACCGTAACCTTGCTGCGCGCCGCTATCCATGGATTGCGCCATAGCGACAGGCACGCCGGCGGTCATGGTGGCGATGATAAGAGCAGCACTGAATTTTTTAATGTTCATCATGAGTATCTCCTTCGGTTGAACTCACTGAAGGTAATACAGAGTCCGTGCCAACTTTGCAAAAAACACTTCAAGACACTGATTTATATATAAAACATAAAATTAAAGTATAAAAAATAGCCCCCCACTATTGGCAATCCACCGCTTTATATGTATCTTTTTTAAACATGAGCAAAAATGAACCGTTTAAATTTGGCACACTAACTCAGCGCTGGCCCTTACCTAGACTCAGCGGCCTGCAACGCACCCTACTGTTATTTGTCGTGCTCCCGCTGCTGGTACTGACGGCGCTGGGCATCCGCTTCGGGCTAGAGCAAGCCAACCAATTCCAGCAACAACGATTAAAGAACGACCTGGAGCTAATCAGCCGCGCTATCAGCATTCCGATTGGCACTGCGTTAGGCGAGAACGACCGCCAGGCAATAGAGCTGGCACTGGGCTCGGTCTTTGTGCTGGGCGAGGTCTACGGCGCGTCAGTGTTCGATGTCAACGGCGTGCGGCTGGCCTCGGCCGGTGTCACCGAAAGCGACCTCACGCGAACCAAGATCCCTGACCTTATTGTCACTACCGGACAATCCCAGCAAGGCTTTAGCCAGGTCGGGGGCCGACATCTGTTTTCGCACTTCATGCCACTGTTTGATGTGGGCGGCAATATTCAAGGTCTGATTCAGATCACTCGGCGCGCCAGCGATTTTGGCCGCGCCCTGGACCAGCTCACTATTATTGCCTGGGCAGCATGGGGCCTGCTGGGCTTGACCATTATCTGCGCCGTCATGCTTGGTCACTATGGTGGCGTCGGCCGACACGTGGACAAACTGCTGGCGCACATGCAACAAGTGGCGCAAGGCGATCACTCGCACCGTGCCGCGCGGGAAGGGCCAACCGAAGTAGCCGCACTGGCGACAGGCCTGAATCATATGCTCGACAGCATAGAACAGGCGCGCAGGGAGGTTGATGGCCACCGCGCGGCAGAAACCGCTCTGCTGGCTCAACTCAAAGATAACGAGAAGATGGCAGCCATTGGCGGTATGGCGCGGGGTGTTGCGCATGAACTGGGCGCACCGCTGAGCGTGATTGATGGCCGCACTCATCGCCTGCAACGCAGCAGCGCCAATGACTCACCACAACAGCGCGAATTTGCCGCCATTCGCGCCCAGGTCGCCCGCCTCACCAGCACCGTCAAGCAACTGCTGGACTACAGTCGCCCGGCAGCAGCAACACTGCGTAAAACCGATCCAGCTCAACTGACCGCCACCGCAATCGATGCCATCACCCCCGAATTTGAACAGACCGCAATAGCGCTGCAAAGCCAATATGAAACTGATTTGCCAGCACTATTCGGTGATCCGGCGAGACTGGAACTGGCACTTCTCAACCTGCTACGGAACGCACTGCAGGCAGCCAGTAGCAAGGTAACGGTCGGCCTTGAGTATCAGGATCAGCATTTACTGATCAGCGTCAGTGACGACGGTCCCGGGCTGCCGGAAACCAACCGAGAAAAGCTAATGGAACCCTTCTACACCACCAAGCCCCCCGGCGAAGGCACTGGCCTGGGCCTGGCCATAGTGCAAACCATTGTAGAAGAACACGGCGGCGAGCTGCTGCTGAGCAACCATCCCGACGGCGGCTGCCGGGCCAGCATGCGATTACCGATACACAAGGAGGCAAGCGTATGAGCCATACCGAACACTTGCTGCTGGTTGAAGACGACAGCGGCTTACGCGAGCTACTACAGGAAGAGCTGGAAGCCGAGGGCTATCAGGTGACCGCCTGTGCCAGCGCAGAAGAGGCACTCATACCATTGCAGCAGTCTGATATCGACCTATTGATCAGCGACTTGCGGCTACCCGGTGCTGACGGTCTCAGCCTGCTACCGCCCGCACAGGCACTGTCGCCCGCACCCGCCGTACTGATCATCACCGCCTTTGGCTCGGTACAGCAGGCGGTCAATGCACTACAAAACGGGGCCGATGATTTTCTCACCAAACCCCTGGAAATTGATCACTTTCAGCTTACGGTCAAGCGGTTACTGGAGAATCGGCGCCTGCGTCGTGAGGTTCAGCGCTATCGCTCGATCATGGCCGTGGAGCAATTCCACGGCATCATCGGCCAGAGCAGCAGTATGCGCAGGCTGTTTCAACATATAAGGCAGATGGCGAGCGCGGATGGTCCCGTGCTGATTCAGGGTGAAAGCGGCACAGGTAAAGAGCTGGTCGCCCGCGCGGTGCATGAAGAAAGCGTGCGCAGCGGCAAACCTTACATGGTGGTGAACTGCGGCGGCATTCCGGCAGAGCTCATGGAGAGCGAATTCTTCGGCCACGCAGCGGGGGCCTACACTGGCGCCCGCAAGGCACGAGCCGGACTCTTTCAGCAGGCCGAGGGCGGCACCCTGATGCTCGACGAGATTGGGGAAATGCCGCTGGCACTGCAAGCCAAATTGCTCCGTGCACTACAGGACGGCAATGTGCGGCCGGTCGGCAGCGACCACGAAATTCAGCTGGATGTCCGCGTCATCGCAGCGACCAACCGCAACCTGGCCGAGTGCGTTGAACAGGGCAGCTTTCGCGAGGACCTGTTCTACCGCCTGGAGACCTTCAACCTGCAGGTCCCGCCGCTAAGGGAACGCAGCGATGACATCCACTATCTGGCGGACTTTTTCCTGGCACGCTTCAACGCGCGCCAACAACGCGAACTCAAAGGGTTTAGTGACGCCGCCCTGCAGGCATTGCTGCACTATGCGTTTCCCGGCAATGTGCGTGAATTGCAGAATGCAGTTGAGCGCGCTGCGACTTTTTCTCAGGGCGCTTTCATCGAATTACAGAACCTGCCTGAGCGTATGCAGAGCGCCAGCAGCTCAGCTATCGATACCACCTTGAGCGATCCACTCAAGGCTATCAGCAGCTCGCCATCACTGGCACAACTGCCCAGCCTTGAAAGTGTGCAGCGCCGCTATATTCATCAGGTTCTGGACGCCACCGACGGCAATAAACGCAAGGCAGCCGATATTCTTGGTATTACCCGGCGCACGCTATATCGCTGGATCGAGTAAACACCGATATGCAAGCCCACTAGTCAGTGCGGTAAGCTAATCAACTGCAGCGCCACCCAACCAGGAGAAATCAGTGTCCAGCGTGCTACGGCTAAATACTTTGCTCGACCGCAGTTTCAAAGGCGGTGATCGCCGGTTAGAGGCGATCAGTGCCGAAATAGGCGCGCTGGACCGCCTCTGTAAGACATTGGGTGTAACCGAGCTGAGCCGCTTCATCGACACTACCGCAATCGAATTAATTCAGGCCGTCGAACTGATTGACGACGACGCTACTGCGCTACCTACTACAGAGCCAATCACTGATCCGGAAACCGGCCTGGCTTATGGCATTGAGGATATGAGCTGGCAACCCATTGCTGCCGGAATGAGTAGCCTGGAGGCACTGCAGCAGCACATTGAACGCGGCCTGCACGTGAGCAGCCAACAACCGCAACTGCTGCAAGAGCTGACCTACTGTATTCAGGCTCTGGCTCCACTCGAAGCCGAGGGCGGCCAATTTCATCTGGCCGTTATACCCGCATGACCTCACTAGTCATGCAACAAACCCCAGTCGCGTAGTTGCCCGACACACGCCTCAACATCGATCTCATCCCTTTGCTCGGGCACCAGAAAACGCTCAGCGTAGTCACGATAGGCGCCAGAGCGCAAAAACAAGGCCAGCAGCGTTGCATCAATGTGCTGATCGCGTGCCATAAACAACATAATCCTTACCGATTCAGATAGCGTTTTAGCCTTTTTATAAGGCCGGTCCGCTGCCGTCAGCGCTTCAAATATGTCGGCAATAGCCAATATGCGGTCTTCTACCGACAAGTGGTCACCACTCAGGCGACGCGGGTAGCCGGTACCGTCCAGTTTTTCGTGATGAGTGGCGGCCAGCGCTGGCACTTTGGCTAGTGACTTGGGAAAGGGCAGCGTCGACAGCATGATCAAGGTTTGCACGATGTGATCATTGATCTTGAAACGCTCCTCGGCCGTGAGAGTGCCACGCGCGATACACAGATTGTAGAGCTCGCCCAGGTTCTTGCTGTGCTCCGGCAATTGCATATCAAATCCCCAACGGTTGGCTGGGTCTCCTGCCACCACTGGTGGCTTACGCTCGCCCCAGGCAAACAGATGCTCTGGCCGATCCGCGAGTAGCTTTTCCTCGGCAGGTAACGGCGCGATAGGGACGCCGGACAGCTGCCGTTCCTCTTCACCGGATAACCCCAAACGATTATCAAAATGGCGCAACCAGCTCTGCTGAGCAATGGTTTCAAGCCGCTGCACGTCGGTGTCAGCCATGAACTCGCCACCGGTATTGGCTTGGGCAACCAATGCAAAATCGTCGCGCAGACGGTCCTGTTCAAGCTCCCGTTGCCGCTGCAGTAAAGATTCATCTTCACCTGCAGCACGGCCCTGCCAATAACGAATATCGGCATCACGCCACAGCACTTCAAAACGGGTGCGAATCTCATGGATACGGTTGTACAGCGTTTCCAGCTTGGTGGCCTTATCAACCACATATTCGGGGCTGGTGATTTTGCCGCAGTCGTGCAGCCAGGCAGCGATTCTAAACTCATAGCGCTGCTGCTCATCAAGTTGAAAGCCGGCCAATGGGCCCTGCTGAGTTGCCTCCGCCTCCTTGAGTAGCATCTCGGCCAATTGCGGAACCCGGTCGCAGTGCCCGCCGGTATAAGGTGATTTGGCATCGATAGCGGTAGCGAGCAAGCGGATAATTGACTCCAGCAAAATCTGTTGATCTGCAAAGAGCTCACGGGTTTCGATCGCCACTGCCAGCGTCCCGGCCAGACTACCCAAAAATCGCCTCAGACTGCGGACAGAGTCCTCGGGCAACAGCGGTGAGACCTCCACCACCAGAACACCTTGCAGTACATGCTGGCGATCATGCAGAGCCAGCGTCAGGTAGCGATGTTCATCGTCCAGCAGAGCCGCCAAGGTGCGCGCTGGCGCATCATAAAGAGCATCAGTCAGTGGCAACTGCGCTGGATAGTGTTCCGCATGCGAGCTGCCAGTGCGGCGCAGAACCTCGCCATCCTCGTCGCATAAATAAACCGCGCCACCGCGCCCGCCGGCAATCTCGACCAGTTGCGCCAGCACAACATCCAACATCCGCTCGAGCTGGGTTTCATGATTAAGCGTATGCGTGATCGTTTGAAAGTTACCGATCGCCTTAGCCATCTGAGCCGCCATCTTGCTCAAACTATTCACCTCGCGAATGCGCGAGCGCACACCGATAGGCGTATTGAAATCCAGGCTGGCCAACTGATTAACCTGGTCTCCCAGCAGCTTCAGGGGCTGGCCGAGGCGCTGACCCAGCGCCCAGCCAATCAACAACAATACCGCGGCCACCACCAAGGCCCAAAGCGCTTGCCGCTGTAAACTATCACGGACCCCTGCCAGCATTTCGGCTTCCGGTATGGCAATAAGAATATGTCCTTCGCTATCGCCTATGCGGCTCAAAGGCAAACTCAGCACATACCAATCCTCACCGTTTACGCTCAGCAGCTTTGGCTGGCGTGGCGGCTCAGGGAGAAACTGAATTTGCTGGAGAACAGGCACCCCCAACTCCTCAAGGCTGGCTAAATGCACGCCCTGGCTATCGCGCTGAAAAACACGCTGCAGATCCGTATAGGCAATCACCGTATCATCACCGCTCAATAGAACGGTCTCGGTGCCCGGTGTCAACCTCAGCTCAGTCACCTCGCCGCCCAGATCACTGACCGACGCGTCCAGGCCAATCACCGCCCCGCTGGCACTGTGCTTGGCCATGGTGATACCCACCTGACCCGTGGTAAAAAACACATAAGGTTCGGTCAGAATCAAACCTGGGGAAACAACGGCCTCCTGATACCAGGGCCGGTTACGCGGGTCGAAGTCGTAGTCAGGCAGGCGCCTGCTCTCCAAGAGCCCGCCCTGATTGTCATAAAACAACCAACGAGCAACCGGGTTTTCGCCAGCAGCCGATTGCTCAATCGACTGCACAACAAAAACCGAGTTTAGCGGTATTTTCTGGCGACCAAGCCGCACTCCTTCATGCAGCCGCCTCAGCAAAAAAAAGTCGCCATTGGCGTAGCCGATATAAACAGCGCTTAAGGTGTGATTACTGCGCAGGGTTTCAAACATGACCGGCAGGCGCTGAAGCCGCTGCTCAAGATTCTGTGACTGCACTAACGGGTCGAAGGTCAAGATACGCAGAGCGCCTTCAGCCGGGTCAAGCAAACGCTCTGCTCTTTCATTGAGCAAGGCCCCCAGTTGCTGGGCAGAGTCGTTGGCGGTCTCAATCAGCAGCGTCTGCGAGCTACGATAACCTTGCCAGGCGGTAATGCTCAGCATCGCCAGCAAACACAAGACGATGGTACTGGCTATAAGCCACTGCAAGCTGACCCCATTCCTGGATCCTTTCATACTGAGCATTTCTCCTTCGCTCTTCGAAACCGCGTCGTCACTGAGAATAGTTCAGCTATGCGCTCCACGACATATCTACCAAGGCATAAAATCTTCCGACATCCACTGCACGCATGACGCACACTTCGGCTGATGAATAGCTAAAGCAAGGAGCAAGCCAAGGACCTGTACTTTTGCGATAGTGTCCCCAGCACACACCAATGGAGCACCCCGATGGATCAGTTTGAGCACCAGCTGGTACCCACCAATAACATAAAACTAAGTCTGTATACCGCTGGCCCCCGAGACGGTCGGCCCGTCTGGCTGCTGCACGGTTTTCCAGAGTGCTGGTACTCCTGGCTACATCAGGCGAAAGTGCTGGCCAACCAAGGCTACCGAGTGCTCATCCCTGAAATGCGCGGTTACGGTGCCAGCAGCGCTCCTGAAGCGGTCGAAGCCTACGATCTGATTACTCTTTGCGCCGACATTCAGGGAGCGATGAACTACCTGGGTCATGAACAAGTAGCGATGATAGGTCACGATTGGGGGGCCCCCATCGCCTGGCATCTTGCCTTGCTTGAGCCCGCGCGGGTGAAAGCGGTATGCGGAATGTCGGTGCCCTTTGGGGGGCGCCCGCGGCAACCGGCAATCAATATGATGCGCGAAGCCTACAAGGATCGTTTTCACTACATCGTCTACTTTCAACAATCAGGACTGGCAGAAGCGGAAATGGCAGCCGACATACCGCGCACCATGCGGTTGATGATGCATGGTCTGTCCAACAGCCAGGAAGGCAATACGCTAGTGCAGGACAAACCCGCCGACGCAGCCTGGCTGGAGGATTACATCGATCCCGGTAGCCCACCGCATTGGTGCTCAGAAGAAGCCTTCGCCGTTTATGTAAAGACCTTTGAGCAGAGCGGATTTCACGGCCCCATCAACTGGTACCGCAACTTTGAACGTAACTGGGAGCGCACGGCACCACTGGCCGGCAAACAGATCGAGCAACCTGCCTTGTTTTTAATCGGTGACCGCGACCCAGTAGGTTCTTTGGAGGCATACACCATCAAAAAAATGCCCAGCGTTATCCCAAAGGTTGAACAACACGTCATCGCTGATTGCGGGCATTGGATTCAAGCCGAGAAACCAGCAGAGGTGAACGCCCAACTGCTACCCTTTCTGGCTGCACACTTTGCCGCATACTAAAGGTTGTCGACGAGAGCAGGAGACTGGCTATGACACTTTGCAACCTTGACGGTAAGCGTATTTTGCTAACCCAGGCCAATGATTTTATGGGCCCCTCACTGAACGCAATCCTGCAGGCTTGTGGTGCCACAGTGATAGCCGATCAACGGGACTTTCTGGATCCAAAAGCACCAGCTCAGGCGATCAAAGAAGCCGGGGAGTTGGATGTTTTGCTGCTCAATCTGGGCGTACCCGCTCCCAGCACAGCAGCCAGCGAGGTCGAAGACGAAGAGTGGGGGCTGCTGTTTCGCCACATGGTTGATCCCTTACCGCGTTTTGCTCGCGCGGTGCTGCCCGGGATGATTGCACGCCAAAAGGGCAAGATTCTGCTTATGGGCAGCGCCTCGGCGCTGCGCGGTATGAAGCGCGCGTCCAGTTACAGCGCCGCGCGCGGTGCTCAGTTGGCCTGGATTCAGGCGGTAGGGGCCGAAGTGGCCAGCAAAGGAATTCAAGTCAACGCGATTGCGCAGAACTTCGTCGACAATCCCACTTATTTTCCCGACGACATCCAGGCGAATCCGGCGTTCCAGGCGCGCCTGCAACGCGAGGTTCCGCTAGGCCGATTGGTATCAGCTGAAGAAGACGCCAGTTTCGCCGCCTATCTTTGCAGCGACGCCGCCAACTGCTTTGTCGGCCAGGTATTTCCCGTCTGCGGTGGCTGGAGCCACTGAGGCCCGTATTTTGAGGAATCGCTATGCAGCATAAAGAACAGATCATCACCATCAACTCACGCTTCTGCGGACCACCCAACAGCGGCAACGGCGGTTACGTTTGCGGGCTGCTGGCCAACGCGCTAGGCATGCCATGCCAAGTCACGCTGCATGCGCCACCGCCACTGGATACACCTCTGCAACTAGTCGTTAAAGCTGACGGCGCACAGCTCAAGCTCGGCGAGCAGCTACTGGCTAGCGCCAAGCCCTACAACCTCGAACTCAAACTGCCGGACGCTGTGAGTGCGAATACAGCCAAGAAAGCTCAGCAAGGTTTCAAAGGATTTGAACAGCACAACCTGCCCTGTTGCTTCGTCTGCGGGACGGACCGCGAACCCCTGGATGGCCTGCGTATTTTTGCCGGTCCGACCGAACAAAGAGAAGAGCACGTCGCCGCGCTCTGGACGCCAGACGAGACATTGGCAGCTGAAGATGGCGTGGTCGCTAGTGAATACCTTTGGGCGGCGCTGGATTGCCCGGGCTACTTCGCTGTGCGCGACCAGGCAGGCACCGCTCTACTCGGGCGTTTTGCCGCCCACATCGATCAGCCCATCCGGGCCGGAGAGCAATTGGTAGTGAGCGGCTGGGCACTGAGCCACGATGGCCGCAAACATTTTGCTGGTACCGCCCTGTATAACCAGAGCGGCCAGGCTGTTGCCTGGGCTGAGGCGACCTGGATCAGCCTGGCCGCCGCAGCCTGATCACTACTCGGCGCTAAGGTAGGACGAACGAGTCAGGCCCAGACGCAGCGCATCCACAAAGCGGGTGCGCTCCGCGGGACTCAGCTTGGCCCCTGCGACCTTATCGCGATACAAGGTCACCAGTTCATCCGGAGCAAAGTGCACGTAGCGCAACATATCTTCGATGGTGTCGTGGGTCTCGATACCGCCGTGCACTACTTTACCGTCCGGGCGCAGGTAGACATTGACCGAATCGGTATCACCGAACAGGTTGTGCATATCACCCAAGATCTCTTGATAAGCACCCACCAGGAAGATACCCAACAGATAATCCTCACCCTCGCGCAACTCATGCACCGGCAGACTGTTTTCGATGCTCTGCTCGTCCACATAGTGGCGAATCTTGCCATCAGAGTCACAGGTCAGATCCTGCAAAACAGCGCGACGCAGCGGCTCCTCTTCAAGTCGATCCAATGGCACGATCGGCAGCACCTGGTCAATCGCCCAGGTATCCGGCAGGCTCTGGAAGACCGAAAAGTTACAGATGTACTTATCGGCCATTTTGTCGTTTAGCTCGTCCAGCACCTGACGATGAGAACGCTGGCGCGCCTTCAACTGCGTGTGCAAACGGTTGCAGAGCGCAAAGTAACACTGCTCGGCTAGTGCCTTCTGTGACAGCGTCAGCTTGCCCTCAGCGTACTGCGCCGCCACATCAGCCATGTAGTGCGTCGCCCGCCAATAGGTCTCAGTGACCATTTCGATATCGTGCTGATCCTGCAGACCCACCAGATTGCGCACCACCTGGGGCAGCTCTTCAAGATTGTCTATCTGCGGCAGCACGTCGTTGTAGCGTTCCACATCAGTAACCTGAACCACCAGCACCGCGTGATGCGCCGTCATGGCACGACCGCTCTCGGAAAAGATGTGCGGGTGTGGCAGACCCTGCTCGTCGCAGAAGTCCTTCAGCATGCCGACGACCGTCTGCGCGTACTCGTTGACGTCATAGTTGATCGAGCTGGCATTACGCGAATGGGTACCGTCGTAGTCCACACCCAGACCACCACCCACATCAATGTGATCGACCGGCAAGCCCAGCGCACGCAGTTCGCCAAAATAACGAATGGCCTCGCGAAAACCGTGCTGATAATCCGCCAAATTGGCAATCTGTGATCCCATGTGGAAGTGCAGTAACCGCACACCATCCTGCAGACCCGCCGCAGTAAACGCGTCTACCACGCGAAGCAATTGCGCAGCCGACAAGCCGAACTTGGATTTTTCCCCACCGGTATCGGCCCATTTGCTGGAAGCCAGTGATGAAAGCCGCACACGTAGTCCGACCTGTGGCGTGACACCGAGCTTCTCCGCCTCTTCAATTACCAAGCGAACCTCGGATTCCTTTTCAATAACCAGAAACACGTTATGGCCCAGCTTCTGACCAATCAGCGCCAAATGGATGAACTCGCGATCCTTATAGCCATTACAGACGATGGTGCCGCCCTTGGGCGCAAGTGCCAGCACGGCCATCAGCTCGGGCTTGGAGCCCGCTTCCAGGCCGATAGACACGTTTTCGGTCGCAATGATGCTTTCGACCACAGTCTCCTGCTGGTTCACCTTGATTGGATAGAGCGCGGTGTAGCCGCTGCTGTAGTCCAGCGCGGCGATGCTTTGGTCGAAAGCGCCCGTCAGCTGCTTTACACGCGATTGCAAAATATCCGGGAAGCGCACCAAAAGAGGCAGGTCCAAACCACTGTCACGCAACTGACCGACCAGCTCATGCAGATCAATGCTGCCAGCATCTGCGCCGCGCGGCATGACTTCTACATGACCCGCATCACTGACATTGAAATAGCCTGCACCCCAGTGCCGAATACCGTAGACGCTGCGGCTGTCTGCCACTGTCCAGGCTGATGCATCTTCCTTGCGTGAACGCCTTACTGGGCCCATGACCACCTCGTTTACCAGTTGATTGATGCAGACACTCAGATACGCAGGCAGACAAACAGTTCATTTACCCGGCGCACCCGTGACGCGATGGCAACAGGATAAAGCAAAAGCGGCTAAAGCGCCTGATCACCCGACACGTATGAGGCAGCATTTGTACTCTGGATAACCCTCCTCTTTGCTTGGGGAGCGCGAGACCCGCGTATTAAGGTGTCAGTAACAGCCAAACCGGCTTTCCAACCAACAACAAGGAGTCATCACATGCAGCAATACTTTAGCCTCGAAGGCCGCACGGCATTGGTTACCGGTGGTAGCCGCGGAATTGGCCGTATGATCGCGCAGGGTTACTTGGAGGCTGGCGCTAAGGTCATCATATGCTGCCGCAAGCTCGCCGAGGGCCAACAGACAGCAAAAGAGCTAAGTCAGTACGGCGAGTGCATTGCCATCGGCGCAGACCTGTCGAGCGAAGCTGGAGCCAAGCAGCTCGCTGCTGACGTTGCTCAGCACACCGACCACCTCGATATTCTCGTAAATAATGCAGGTACCAGCTGGGGAGCCCCACTGGAGGATTTCCCGGTATCAGGCTGGGAAAAGGTCATGCAGCTCAATGTGACATCGGTATTCAGCTGCATTCAGCAACTGCTGCCCATGCTGCGTAAAAACGCTAGTGCGGCGAACCCGACACGCGTGATCAACATTGGCTCGGTTGCCGGAATCAGTTCCTTTGGTGAAGAAGCATATTCTTACGGCCCTAGCAAGGCAGCCGTACACCAATTGTCGCGCAACCTGGCGCGTGAGCTAGTGAGTGAGCATATTAATGTTAACGTTATTGCGCCCGGCCGTTTCCCGAGCAAAATGACCCAGCACATCCACAGCGACCCCGAGGCAATGGCAGCAGATTGCCAGCACATCCCGATGAAACGCTGGGGACGTGAAGAAGAAATGTCGGCACTGGCCATTATGTTGGCAAGCGCTGGCGGCGCTTACATGACAGGCAACATCATTCCTATTGACGGTGGCTTTACCCTCTAAATAGCCGTTAACGAAGCTCGGCATCAGATACGGGTGCCGAGCGCCCCCCCCTGCTCTATATCCCCGACCCCGCAAAGACTTGCACCCCCTTGGTGCAAAACCATTTGCGTTTTTTGCACACATCTGGCGCTAAAAATAATTTCACGTCGCTCATCGGCTAAAAACGCCCTGTTTTGTGGCCATATTTTATTACCTCCAAGCCGCTCTACCGCCTTTTACCCGCATCCGCGCCAGCCCTTTAGCGACAAGGGCTGGACGTCAAATCGATAAGTAAATCACAACGGATATGACAGCGATATTTAACAGCTATAAATATTTGATAAGCAAAAATATAGCCCTGTAAGCTGCATTCATAGCGGGTTGAGATAATTTTTTGGATATGTTTATTATGGAAAAAGAATTTAAGCATAAACATTCGGGAACCTAGTTTTGGCTTCTAAAAACGTAACACTCCGCCAGCCCACCGGCCTCGACGGATTTGCTCTGAACCAACTTGTCGCACGCTGCCAGCCACTGGACACCAACTCGGTGTACTGCAACTTGCTGCAATGTGCAGACTTCGCTGAAACAGCCATCGCCGCAGAGGCCGATGACGGAGACTTGGTAGGCTTCATCTCTGGTTATCGCCCACCAGCACGCCCCGACACGTTGTTCGTGTGGCAGGTTGCGGTAGATAGCAGAATGCGTGGCCAAGGCTTGGCCCTGAAGATGTTGCTGGCTCTGGTTGAACGTACTCGCGCCGCTGGCGTGACCCGTCTGGAGACCACCATCTCGCCCGGCAACGACGCATCCGAGGCCCTGTTTAAAAAGGCCTTCCGCCTGCTGGGCGCCGATTTCACCACTGAAGTGCTGTTCTCCCGCGAGAAGCATTTCAACGGACAGCACGACGACGAAGTTATTTACCGTGCTGGCCCCTTTACTCAATCAATTACTCAAACAGCTCACGCTTGAGACCAGGAGATATCATGAACAACTTTGAACAGTTCGAGAAAAACGAATCCGACATCCGCAGCTACTGCCGTTCATTCCCGGTCCTCTTCAACCAGGCTCAGGGCGCAGAGCTGGTCACCACCGAAGGCAAGCGTTACATCGACTTCCTGGCGGGTGCAGGCACCCTGAACTACGGCCATAACCATCCGGTACTGAAGAAAGCACTGATCAAGTATCTGGAAGAAGATGGTATTACCCATGGCCTGGACATGTACTCCGCCGCTAAAGAGCGCTTTCTGGAAACCTTCAATCGGGTGATCCTGGAACCACGCGGCTTTTCTAAATACAAGATTCAATTTAGCGGCCCCACTGGCGCCAACGCCGTTGAAGCTGCGTTGAAGCTGGCCCGCAAGGTAACTGGACGCAGCAACGTCATCAGCTTCACCAACGGCTTCCATGGCTGCACCATCGGTGCACTCGCGGTTACCGGTAACGGTCACCACCGCGGTGCGGCAGGCGTACCCCTGACCGATGTCAGCCGTATGCCCTATGCCAACTACTTTGGCGAAAACGTTAACACCATCTCCATGATGGACAAGTTGCTCAGCGACCCAAGCAGCGGTATCGACAAGCCAGCCGCCGTCATCGTTGAGGTTGTTCAGGGTGAAGGTGGTCTGAATACCGCTTCTGCCGAGTGGATGCGCAAGCTTGAAAAGCTGTGCCGCAAGCACGAAATGCTGCTGATTGCCGATGACATTCAGGCCGGTTGTGGCCGTACCGGTACTTTCTTCAGCTTTGAAGAAATGGGTATCAAGCCTGACATCATCACCATGTCCAAATCGCTTAGCGGTTTCGGTCTGCCGTTCGCTATTGTCATCATGCGCAACGAGCTGGACCAGTGGGCACCAGGCGAGCACAACGGCACCTTCCGTGGTAACAACCACGCCTTCGTAACCGCTGCAGCTGCGCTTGAGCACTTCTGGACCAACGACGAGTTTGCCAAGAGCGTTCAGGCTAAAGGCAAAGTAATCAAGGACCGCATGCAGAAAATCGCACGCAAGCACGGCCCTGACTCGCTGTACGTTAAAGGTCGCGGCATGATGGTTGGTATCAGTTGCCCCGATGGCGAGACGGCTTCAGCCATCTGTAAAGAAGCCTTTGCCAACGGCCTGGTCATTGAAACCAGCGGCAACCACAGCCAAGTCGTTAAATGCCTGTGCCCGCTGACCATTACTGACGAACAGATCGAAAAAGCGCTGACCATCCTGGAAGCTGCTTTTGCCAAGGTAATGAGCGATCAGGTTGCCAATCAGGCATCCTGATCCCGGCAGCTTTGCGACCCAACACCGACTCGAAGAGGAAATGAATAGATGATCGTACGTACACTGGAAGAATGCGAAAACTCCGACCGCCGCGTCACCACCGAGACTTGGGAAAGCACCCGGATGCTGCTCAAGGATGACAAGATGGGATTCTCGTTTCACATCACCACCATCTTCGCCAACAAGGAAACGCACATCCACTACAAGAATCACCTTGAGTCTGTGTATTGCATGAGCGGCAACGGTGAGATCGAGACGCTTTCCGACGGCAAGGTCTATCAGATCCGTCCAGGCACACTCTACATCCTGGACCAGCATGATGATCACATGCTGCGCGGCGGGACTGAGGACATGAAAATGGCCTGTGTATTCAACCCACCGATCAGTGGCCGCGAAGTACACGACAAAGACGGCGTATACCCCGCAGACAGCGACTGATCAGTCTGGTCTGACGGCAAACCGCAAAGCTGCCAGCGATGGCGCTTTGCGCACTGCCAGTCGGGATTAATCGCGGTTCGACCGCGGTTTCCTGCCGGAAGGTAACAATCCGCGGCATGCTTTCGCGGACGTTAACACAGCCTTCATCGCAAACCCCACGATAAGATGTACTGGCAGCCAAACAAATCTGGTCGCCTCAGGTACACAGCCAGCGGCAGAAACGCGCCGCAGTAAGACGGACAAACGAGGGCATGAGGCTCTCTACCTGCTGGCAGCAGGACAAGATTCACCAACGACAGAAACCAGGACTATGCATACAGTAGAGAAAATCGGCGGCACATCAATGAGTCGCTTTGAGGAAGTACTGAACAACATTTTCATTGGCCAACGTCAGGGTACAGACCTGTACCAGCGTGTTTTCGTTGTCTCTGCCTACAGCGGTATGACCAACATGCTGCTCGAGCACAAGAAAACCGGTGAGCCCGGTGTGTACGAGCGATTTGCCGACGCCCATGTCGAGGATGCCTGGCTGGATGCCTTGGACGCTGTGCAGGAATCCATGGTCAGCAAGAATGCCGAGCTGTTCAAGGGCGAGTACGAGCGTCTGGCGGCCGACCGCTTTATTGAAGGCCGCATCAGTGACGTGCGTGACTGCATGGTGAGCCTGCAGCAGCTTTGCTCCTACGGCCACTTCCAGCTGACCGAGCACCTGATGAAAGTACGCGAAATGCTAGCCTCTTTGGGCGAAGCGCACAGTGCCTTCAATACCGTGCTGGCGCTGAAGAAAAAAGGCGTCAACGCACGCCTGGTTGACCTTACCGGCTGGAACCAGAGCGAACCAAAGGCGTTCCAGGATATGGTCAAGGACAGCTTTGACGGTATCGATCTAAGCAAGGAGCTGGTTGTTGCTACTGGCTATACCCATTGCAGCGAAGGCTTGATGAACACCTTTGACCGCGGCTACAGCGAAATCACCTTCGCACAGATTGCCGCATCCACCAGCGCGCACGAGGCGATTATTCACAAGGAATATCACCTCTCGAGTGCCGATCCAAACCTGGTTGGCGTGGACAAAGTTGTCACCATCGGCCGCACCAATTATGACGTAGCCGACCAGCTGTCCAACCTTGGTATGGAAGCGATTCATCCCAAAGCTGCGCGCACCCTGCGCCGTGCCGGTATCCACTTGCGCATCAAAAATGCGTTTGAACCGAATCATGGTGGCACCCTGATCAGTCAGGACTATTGCAGCGAGAAGCCCTGCGTTGAAATCATCGCCGGCCGCAAGGACGTATTTGGTCTGGAAGTCTTTGATCAGGAGATGCTCGGCGACGTCGGATATGACCTTGAGATCACCAAGCTATTGAAGAAGCTCAAGCTCTATGTGGTCAACAAGGACTCAGATGCCAATAGCATCACCTACTATGCATCGGGCTCACGCAAGATGATCAACCGCGCATCGCGCTTGATCGAAGAGCAGTACCCGATGGCCGAAGTCAATGTGCACAACATCGCCATCGTTTCGGCGATTGGCTCAGACCTAAAGGTCAAGGGCATCCTCGCCAAGACGGTTGCCGCGTTGGCAGAAGCTGACATCAGCATCCAGGCGATCCACCAGTCGATCCGCCAAGTTGAGATGCAGTGCATCATCAAGGAAGAGGATTACGACGCAGCTGTCGCAGCACTGCACCAGGCGCTGATTGAGCCAGAAAATCATGGTGACGTAATCGTCGCCGCCTGATCCTGAAAGACGGCAACAACAAGTAGCGGCCCCACAGATAACTGTCGGGCCGTTTTTGTTTTGTACGTGAGAGCATCAGCAGAGCAGTTAAAACTTCGTTATAGTCTGGCAATATCCTTGGCAAATACGCTCACGACAATACGCTGCGCATGTGCCGAACAGGGCTGCAGCATCTATGGATAAGGGACGAACGCGTGATTGAAGCGGTATGGATTGCATTTGCCTTCATGATGGGACTGGCCGTGCGCCAGGTGGGCCTCCCTCCCCTAATCGGTTATCTCGGTGCCGGATTTGCACTGTCTGCTCTGGGTTCAAGGGTTGGCGTCGGCCCTGAAGACAGCGAGGTACTCTCCCATATAGCGCATCTGGGCGTTTTACTGTTGCTGTTCACCGTTGGCCTCAAACTCAAGGTGAAGAACCTGGTGCGGCCAGAGGTGATTGGCGGCAGCCTCTTGCACTTCGCTCTGTCTACCGCGCTGCTGCTAGCCGGACTACTCTATTTTCTAGAGCTCCCCTTGGGTGAAGCTACGTTGCTGGCCATGGCACTCTCTTTTTCCAGTACTGTGCTGGCCGCCAAAGTACTGGAGAGTAAACGCGAGCTGCGCGCCTTCCATGGCCGGGTGGCTATCGGTGTCCTGATCATGCAGGACCTGATTGCCCTGGTAGCCATCAGCATCGCCAGCGGTAAAAGTCCGTCAGCCTGGGCGTTGATGGTAATTATCCTGCCCCTGAGCAAACCAATACTCTACAAGCTGCTTGATCTCAGCGGGCACGAAGAATTGATGGTGCTACTCGGCCTGCTACTGGCGCTGGTAATTGGCGGTGCCGGCTTCGAAGCCCTTGGACTCAGCTCCGAATTGGGCGCCTTGGCATTTGGTGCGCTGCTGGCAGGTCACAAGCGCGCGGGCGAACTTGCACAGTCGCTGTGGAGCCTTAAAGAAATCTTTCTGGTCGGCTTCTTCTTGCAGATAGGGCTCGGCGGCTTGCCGGATATGCAGGCAGTTATCTTCGCATTGGTAATCACCCTACTGCTACCACTCAAAGCGCTGCTGTTCTTCCTGCTGTTTGTCGGCTTCAAGCTGCGTGCTCGTAGCGCCTTTCTAAGTAGCCTGACCCTGGCCAACTACAGCGAGTTTGGGCTAATCATGGCGAGCCTGGTGCTTCCGCAATGGCTGATCCCCTTGGCCTTAACGGTGGCTTTCTCGTTCCTGCTTTCCGCTCCACTCAACCGCATTGTCCACTCAATTTACGAGCGCTTGTCGCCCTACCTGCTGCCCTTTGAACGCAACATTCGTCATCCAGACGAACAACCCATTACGCTTGATGATGCTCAGGTTCTGATTATGGGTCTGGGACGGACTGGCCGGGCAGCCTACGACAATCTCGCCGAACAGGGCTTCAATGTCATTGCACTGGACTCGGACCCGGTCGCTGTTGAGGCCAGCCTTAAAGACGGCCGCCGCGCGCTCTTCGCTGACGCAGAGGACCAGGTCTTCTGGCAGAACCTTGATATGCCCAATATTCATTCGGTGATCCTGGCCATGAACGATGCAGAAGCCAAGACCATCGCCGTGCAAAAACTGCGCTCACGCGGCTTTGCCGGCCTGATCGTTTCACACGCAATGTATGAGGACATCGCCAGAGCCATTATTCGCGCAGGCGCCGACCATACCTATCTGACCATGAGCGAAGCCGGCACCGGCTTGGCAGAGCACGTTGCACGCAGCATTCGCGAACGTAGCCAGTTGCTCAGCGAGGACGCTGAGCAACGAGCTGACGTCAAAGCTTAAGACAGCAAGAAACGGCTAACCTGTTCGGCAGCACTCCGCGGGTGCTCCAGCATAAAGCAGTGACCACCCGCTGTTTGGTGCGCTGTACAGCGCACACCGCTGCCTGCGAGGCGGCGTGCGCTTACCCCGACAAAGGGATAGGTGCGATCGCCATAAATGATATGCGTAGCTGTCTTGATGCGCCGCAGCGACCTCCAGAGGCCGCTGGGCATGCTCATGAAGACGTCGGCTTCGCGACTCGGATGACAACATAATTCAACCCCACGCTCCGGGTGATCCCGTAATGCGTGCGTAATATGCGCAGCGAAGGCATTCTCATCCCATCCGCGGAACATCCCCCTGTTATGCAAACTGCTATGCGCGGCGGCACGATCCGGCCAGCTGTCGCGTCGCGACCTGGCACGCTTGGCCACAGGATTGCTGTTTATTCCCAGTAGACCCAAGCCGCGCCTCAAGGTGATCAAGCCAGGTGGAAAAAACACTGGATCGAGTAAAACGGCACGTTCAAACAGGTCGGGCTCCGCCGACAGGATCAAAGCAGTTAAAACGCCACCAAAGCTGTGGCCACAAGCCACACGAGGCACATTGCCAAACAATCCTCGACCGGCTTCAAAAGCTTCCAGCGCCAGTTCAGCATTACGATTCCAGCCAACAAACTTATCGCCATGATCACTCTGGCCATGCCCCTGCAAATCGCATAGCCAGAGATCAAAGTCATGCGCGAGCAACTCCAGCAAAGGCTCGTAACTGCGGGTAGAAAAGCCGTTGCCGTGCAGAAAATGCAGTAAAGGCTTGCCGCTGGGAGGGCTATGCCAACCGCGCAGACTGAAGCCCGCGCTGGTCTGGTGCGCCCAGGGTAACAACTCCATGCCATGATCCCCGGTAAAAAACATCAGTCTAAACGGCGCCAGCGTAGCTGTCAGCGCCATTGGTGCCTGTTAAGCTGCCCCATCTATTGCGGGAATGGTGATATATGCTTGAGGTCAGGACATCCGGCCATGGATTACCGCTGGTGTGGGGGCACGGTTTAATGGGCAGCATGGCGCAGGAAGACACTACCGGCTGGTTTCATCATCGCGATAGCGACCTCAAATGGGTACGCTACGACGCCTGTGGTCATGGCAATTCGCTCCGACCACTGGACCCATTGCGCTATCGCTGGCCTGCGCTTGCGTCAGACATGCTGATGGTAGCAAGGCACAATACCACTGGCCGCTTTGCCTTGGGCGGGCAATCCATGGGTTGCGCCAGCGCAATATTAGCCGCCCTGCAGGCCCCGGATAGCGTCTGCAAGTTGGTATTGGCAACACCACCCACCGTCTGGTCCGACCGATCAGTTCAGGTAGCAAAATACGAGCAGATGATTCGTCTTTTACGCGCTCGCGGTATGAACGCGTTAATACAGCTGTCGCGCCAGTATCCTGCACTGCCAGACTGGCTTGGCCAAGCCCGCCCACAAGACGCCTTGGCGCAGCTCGAAAGCTTGTCAGGCTTCACCCGTGAGCTCTTGATAGCCGTCCTGCAGGGTGCAATCGCGTCCGACATGCCAGCACCAATCGAGCTGAAAAAGCTCGATCAACCCGCACTGATACTAGCCTGGCGCGACGACCCTATCCATCCGATAAGCAGCGCAGAGCAATTGGCTCAAAGCCTGCCCAACGCTGAACTACGCATTATTGACAGAGTCAACGAGCTGGCGGATTGGCCGCAACAAATCGCTGACTTTATCCATCAGTAAATGAACACCTCTGAGCTTATTCCAGGCTGTAGTCGATATTGGTAACCACCCTGACGCGCTTGGTTTCCGGGGTGAAGGGATCAACATCCTCGATCGAAAAATATCCCTGTGTTGCGCGGCGGATACTTCCCACTTCAGCCCCTGCATCGCGCGCGAACTGGTCTGCTGCTGCGCGCGCATCGCGGGTTGCGTCAGCGATCATATCCGGCTTGATACTATCAAGCTGGGTGAATAGAAAGCTGGGCTGAAACTCGTAGCTTTGAGTCAGCGCGATACCAGACTTCACCAGCTCGCCCACTGACTGCATGCCTTGCTTGACGCTATCGACCTCCTCGGTACGCACTAGAACGGTGACATCCGCACGGTAACGTTCAGGCGGTAGGTTATTACCGTAGCTATTCGCATGTTGATCGGTGATTTTAGGCACCGATAACTGAATCTGCGGCTCCTTGAATCCCTTAAGCAATAAAAAAGATCGAACCAAGCCTTGCTGAGTGTCTATATCGTTCTGCAGTTGGTCTAGACTGTTACCAGTAAGCGTAAAATTGATTGGCCAGAGCGCAAGGTCGGCTTGCACCTCACGTTCAGCCAGCCCTTTTACGCTCACCACACGATCAGCGCCGCGGAACTGCAACAAACCGGTTTTCAGGCTAACAGCCATAAAAGCCAACGCGATAGCGATCAACCCGGCTGCTACGATAGACCCCCAGGAAACACGAGAAACAGACGACATAGGTACCTCCAGTAAAAAGTGCAAACTCAGCATAAGAAAGACAAAGGATTGACGCGAGGCATTTCACTTGCGCGCATTCCACCTTAGAATGGCGCCCGACTTCCCTTGGACCCGAACTTTCTTTGTTGTATCCCCATCAAAAAAAGGAGCACGTGTGGATCTCGCGACACTAATTGGCCTGATCGGCGCCATTGGCATCATTGCCGCGTCCATTCTGCTGGGTACCGGAGCACAGGTATTCTTCAATGTACCTTCACTGCTGATTGTCATTGGCGGCAGTCTGTTTGTTGTACTGGCAAAGTTTAACGTCGGCCAATTCATCGGGGCGATTAAAGTGGCTGGGCGGGCATTTCGTTTCAAGCTGCCTGACACTGAAGAAAGCATTAACGAGCTGGTCGAGCTCGCTACTGTTGCGCGAAAGCAGGGGCTGCTGGCCTTGGAAGACAAGGAGATTTCATCCCCCTTCCTGCAAAGCGGTATTCAGCTGCTGATTGATGGCCATCCACAGGAAACCGTAAAGGCCATTCTGGAAAAGGAACGGCTAATGACCTTGGACCGCAACCGCTGGGGAGCCAAGGTGTTCAGCGCTCTAGGTGACGTCGGCCCAGCTATGGGCATGATTGGTACGCTCATCGGCCTGGTGCAGATGCTGTCCAATATGGAAGATCCTAAATCCATCGGCCCGGCCATGGCCGTAGCCCTGCTGACAACTCTTTATGGCGCCATGCTGGCAACCATGCTCTGCTTGCCAATAGCCGACAAGCTAACGCTAAGAATGAGTGAAGAAGCACGCATGCAGGGTCTATGGATAGACGCCATCCTGGCTATACAGGAAGGAACCAACCCTAGGGTCATCGAGCAAATGCTCAGCAGCTATTTGCCGCAGAACAAGCGCGACAAAATTGGCGGCGAAGCGGAAGAAGCCTGATGGAAGAGGAAGAAAGCGGCCCAGGTATACCAGCATGGGTGATGACCTTCGCTGACCTGATGTCACTACTGATGTGCTTTTTCGTGTTGCTGCTGTCTTTTTCCGAGATAGATGCACAGAAGTTCAAGCAGATAGCTGGCGAGATGTCTAAAGCCTTTGGTGTGCAGCGAGAGATCCCGGCCCTGGAAATCCCGATGGGCACCAGTCCCATCTTTGACAAGTTTTCCCCCGGCAAGCCCGAACCTACGCCAGTTGATAGCGTCCGCCAGCAGACCACAGAACAAGCCCCGCAACTTGATACCCTGCGTGAAGAGCTGGAAGGAAAACTAAAAGAGCAAGTCAGCAAAACGACTGAAGACCAGGTAGAGACCAGCATTGATGCCCTGCGTGAGGTGCTCGACAACGAATTGAAACAAGGCCGCATGCAACTTGAGCACGACCGCAAGCGCATTGTGATCAGGGTAGAGGAGAAAGGCTCCTTCCCTTCAGGCTCCGCAGACATGACACCCGACTTTCAGGACATGTTGGATAAGATCGCCGATGTAGTGTCACGCTTGCCAGGTGAGGTCACGATTGAGGGGCATACCGACAACATCCCGATCAAAACCAACCGCTTCCACTCCAACTGGGACCTATCGGCAGCACGTGCCTCGTCGGTAGCCAATGCACTGCTGCTGAACGACACCATCGAGCCGGAGCGAATAAGAGTGCAAGGCTATGCCGAAACTCGTCCACGGGCAGATAACGACTCCCCGGAAAACCGTGCACTCAACCGCCGGGTAGAAATCATCCTCGACCTGTCAGGCTCTATTGATGAATACGAAGCAGAACTGCGACGACTCATGGAGGAAGACCTGGGTGAATTGATCCAGGAACTGGAGTTGCAGGACAGCCCACCGCCGGCACAATAACCAAATCAACCAGTTTATCTGTCAGGCCTGGTTACTTCTTCAGATCATCAGGAATGGGCGGTTCGGGCATAGGCCCTGGCCGCTTGCCCTGGCCGGCACGATATTGGCGCAGCTGAAACACGTAAGCCAATACTTGAGCCACTGCCAAATAGAGACCGGAAGGAATCTCCTGATCAAGCTCAGTGCTGTAGTAGACCGCTCTCGCCAACGGCGGTGACTCCAGCACTACGATATTGTTTTCGTTGGCGACTTCACGGATCTTTTGCGCGATGAAATCAGCGCCTTTGGCCAGCATAATCGGGGCGCCGCCGTTCAGCGGATCATATTTCAAGGCCACAGCAAAGTGCGTTGGGTTAGTAATCACCACGTCCGCCTGCGGTACTTTCTCCATCATCCTGCGTTCGGCCATTTCACGTTGCAGCTGCCGAATTTTACCCTTGACCTCAGGCTTACCCTCGGAGTCCTTGAACTCGTCACGCACCTCCTGCTTGGTCATCATCAGCTTCTGCTTGTTATCCCATAGCTGGAAGGGCACATCGACCAGTGCAATGAGGATTAACGAAGATGAAAGAATCAACAACGCGGAGGCCAGCGCCCAGGCGCAATGCACTATGGCTTGTTCCAGCGGCTCCTGACCAATACTGAGAAAGTCATCGGTGCGCAAATGCAGCACCAGCAATGAGGTACCAAGCACAACCAAAAACTTGGCCAGCGCTTTGAGCAGCTCGACCAAGGCTTTTAGCGAAAACATACGCTTGAGCCCTGCAAGGGGATTCATTCGCTCGAACTTGGGCGCCAACGATTTGACACTAAAAAGCCATCCACCGAGCATGATAGGGCCGACGATAGAAGCCACCAGCAGCATGGCAAACAGGGGCGCAAGTACAACTATCCCCTCCATTACCGAGGTGTACAGATGGAGCGCCATGGCATCAGTGCCCAACAGCGCCTCACGCTCAAATGAGAAGTTGAAGACCATGATACCCATCAACTTACGTGCCATTTCGGGGCCGAGCATTAGCAGCGCGAGCGCTGAGACCATCACCACAGCCAGCGTATTCAGCTCTTTCGAGCGAGCCACCTGCCCCTTATCGCGCGACTCTTTAAGCCGTTTGGCCGTGGGGTCTTCTGTTTTTTCCTGACCGCTCTCGGATTCGGACATCAGCTCGCCCTCACCAAAGCACGCAACCAGATAAGAGCATCAGACGCTAACTCCTGATACTGCCCCAGCACGTTACTCAACAGAACCCAGAGTATGAACAAGCCAAAGATCAGCGTTAGCGGAAAGCCAATCGAGAAAATATTTAGCTGCGGCGCCGCGCGCATCATCACGCCAAAGGACAAATTAACGATCAGCAGCGCTGCAATGGCGGGCAAACCAATCAGAATGGCCGAGGCCATTACCCAAGAGAAACGGTAAACCAATGCTTCAAAGTCAGTTGCCGCCAGCGTCTCGCCAATAGGTAACGTATTAAAGCTCTCAACCAGCACCTCAAGCACGACCAGATGGCCATTCATCGCCAAAAACAACAAGGTAACCAGCATGGTAAATACCTGCGCTACAACGGCCACAGAGATACCCATGCTAGGGTCGTTCATCGACGCAAACCCCAAGCCCATCTGCATCGCAATAATCTGACCAGCCATCACATGAACTTGAAATAAGAGCTGCAGCGAAAGCCCCATAGCAGCGCCTATCACTATTTGCTCGGCGATAATGGTCCAGGTACTCAGTGACAGCGCATCAAGGGTTGGGACTTCAGGAATCTGTGGCGCGACCAGCAAGGTAAGCGCCAAGGCAAAATACAGGCGTATACGAGTTGGTATCAGTTGAGTGCCGAATACCGGCATGGTCATCAGCACGCTTGCGATGCGAAAGAGCACCCACAGGTAGCTTGAGACCCAGCGGCTAAGTTCGGCGCTGGATAGCTCCAGCATCAGCCGATCAGCCCTGGAATCTGCCGATACAGGGTATCGGTAAACTCAATCAACTGAGTAGTTAACCAAGGCCCCAACCAAATCAAGGTAACGAAGGTTACCAGCAGACGCGGGAGAAAACTCAGGGTCTGTTCGTTGATCTGCGTAGCCGCCTGAAACATGGCAACCACAAGGCCGATCAACAAACCTGGCATTACCACAATGGCAACCATGATACAGGTCAGCCATAGCGCTTGGCGGAACAGATCAACAGCTACTTCTGGAGTCATTGCCGGCCCTCCCCTAACGCACAGCAAAGCTGGCAGCGAGAGTGCCGATAATCAGCGCCCATCCATCTACCAGCACGAACAGCATGATCTTGAATGGCAAGGAAATAATCAGCGGCGACAGCATCATCATACCCATGGCCATCAGCACACTGGCAACAACCAGATCGATAACCAAAAACGGAATAAAGATCATGAAGCCAATCTGAAAGGCAGTCTTCAGTTCAGAGGTAACAAAAGCCGGTACCAGAATATGAAAGGGCACTTCGTCGGGGCCCGTCAGGTCGGTGCGATTGGCCAAGCGCACAAAAAGCTCAAGATCGGTTTCACGGGTCTGCGCCAACATGAATTCGCGCATTGGCACGCTCGCTACCTCCATCGCTTCCTGTGCCTGCATCTCCTCGTTGATGTAGGGCTGCAACGCTGTTTGATTGATCTGCTCGAAAACCGGCGCCATGATAAACAGGGTGAGAAATAACGCCAGACCAACCAGAATCTGGCTGGACGGCGTTTGCTGCAAACCCAGCGCCTGACGCAGAATCGCGAACACAATGATGATGCGGGTGAAACTGGTCATCATCATGACGAAGGCCGGGATGAAGGTCAGCGCCGACATCAACAGCAGAACTTGCAGGCTCACAGAGTACGTCTGCTCACCATTGGCATCAGTGCTCAGTGTGACCGCTGGCAAACTAAGCGGATCAGCCGCTGTCTGCGCCCATACCGATGGCGCCGCCAGCATCAGCAAGAGCCAAATCCAACGCATCATGAATCTGCTCCCCGCTTCAACAGCGCCTGAAGTTTGCGCCCAAAGTCACCATTGCCAGCCGCTGCAGCGGCCAAATCCGCGACCGGCTGCTCAAAGACATGCAGGGTATTGATTCGCCCGGGGGAGGTGCCCAGAAGCATCTGAGTACCTCCAACATCGACCAGCAACAGACGGTCTCTTGGCCCTAATGGCAAGCTACTGACCAGCTTGATGTGCTGCCCACCCTGCGGAGCCAACGGCCCAACACGGCGCATCAAGTAGCCCAGGGCGAAAATCAAGCCTATGACCACCGCCAAGCCAAGCGCCAGTTGCAGCAACTGGCCAACCAAGGAGCCTGACGACGCGCCGATAGCCGCCACAGCCGGCTCTTCAGCAGCCAGGCTGGTGCCGGGCAGCAGTGCCATTGCAAGAAGCGGTAAACAACGGAGCATTTTCATGCTCACCGCAGTTTCTTGATACGTTCAGTAGGACTGATCACGTCCGTCAGACGAATACCGAACTTCTCGTTCACGACAACTACTTCACCGTGCGCGATCAAGGTACCGTTTACCGTCACATCGAGTGGCTCACCAGCCAACCGATCAAGCTCTACAACCGAGCCCTGGTTAAGCTGCAGCAGGTTGCGGATAGTGATATCGGTATTGCCCACCTCCATCGCGATCGTGACCGGGATGTCGAGAATCACATCCAGATTAGGGCTGTCACCCGGATCAAATCGGTCATCCTGGGCTTTAGCAGGAGCGCTGAACTCTTCCATCGGCATACGTGGCTCGGCATCACTCTGTGCCAGCATGGCGTCAATATCATCCTGGCTGGCATCACCCGCCTCGTCCAACGCAGCCGCCCACTCATCCGCTAACGCCTGCTCTTCTGGAGTGGGTTCGTCCGGGCTATTGTCATCAGCCATCACGCTATTCCTCTGTTATTGATACTTATCGGGTCGCTGATTATGTATTGATCAACGTGGTCGCGTCAGCGGACCGAGAATCTGCAGGGCAAGATTACCTTTTACCGATCCCAGCTTGGCCTTGAAGGTAGGCACACCATTGGCACACAGCACCATATGATCGGGTAGTTCAACCGGAATCACATCTCCCGGCTGCATCGTCAGCAAGTCATTGAGCTTCAGCTTGCTTTTAACCACGGTCGCACTTAGTGGGACCTTAACGCCGGTAATTTCCTCACGCAGCGCTCGCACCCACCGCTCATCATGCTCATCAACATCGGACTGTACGCCAGAATCCAGCACTTCGCGCAGCGGCTCAATCATGGAATAAGGGAAGGTTACGTGAAGGTCACCACCACCCCCATCGAGCTCGATATGGAAAGTGGAAACCACCACCACTTCGCTGGGGCTCACAATATTTGCCAGTGCCGGATTAACCTCGGAGTTAACGTACTCAAACTGCACGTCATGCACTGCCTGCCAGGCTTCACGTAAATCAATAAAAGCCTGATCCAATACCATTCGCACCACGCGCAACTCGGTCGGCGTGAATTCACGGCCTTCAATCTTGGCGTGACGTCCGTCACCGCCAAAAAAGTTATCCACCAGCTTGAATACGAGTTTCGCATCCAGAATGAACAATGCAGTACCGCGCAACGGCTTCATCTTCACCAAGTTGAGACTGGTGGGCACGTAGAGCGAGTGCACATACTCGCCAAATTTCATTACCTGCACGCCGCCCACTGCGACATCTGCCGATCGACGCATGAGGTTGAACATGCTGATGCGCGTATAGCGCGCAAAGCGTTCGTTAATCATTTCCAGCGTAGGCATCCGCCCACGTACGATGCGATCCTGGCTGGTGATATCGTAGCTCTTGATCGACCCGGGCTCGCCCTCCAGCTCGGTATCAATGGCGCCATCATCTACCCCGTGTAACAGGGCATCGATTTCATCCTGGGAGAGCAGATCCTGTACGGCCATGAACGCGTCCTATTGCAAAACCATATTGGTAAAGAGTACCGACTCGATTACCGGGTCGCCCACTTCCTTTTCCATCAGCGCCTTCACCGCAAGGCCAGCTTTTTCACGCAGTGCCTCCTTACCTTCAGGACTCATCAAGGCGGCAAAGTCTTCACTACCGAACAACAGCACCAACTGGTTACGTATCAGCGGAAGGTGCTGATTCAGCTTGGCCATACCCTCCGCGTTACGGCCCATGAGTACCACACTCACCTGCATATAACGCTGGCGACCACTGTCGCTGTAATTAACCACAAAGGGTGGTTCAAGAGCCTGATATAGCGCTTCTTGCTTAACCGGCTCTGCCGGCACTTCGGCGGCAGCCTCTTCGTCTTCACCGGAGAGCATGAAGTAGGCCACTCCGCCAGCCGAGAGCAGCAATGCCAGTAGACCAATACCAATCAGAATAAATAGTTTCTTGCGACTCTTGGCCGGTTTTTCCAACCCATCGTCTTTCGCTGTGTTATCTGCTTGTTTTGCCATGACAATATTCCGTCACTCCAGCGGGATTTTCCCTGTTTATGAGGGTAATGCATTGAACGTGCCAGTACATGCATTCGCATACCGGCTAAGCGCGCTTTAGCCAAGTAGCCAGGCCCGCGCTCAGTCATCAGGACCGGATGGTCATAGGATAAAGGGAAAGTGCAGAAAAGTCTTTGTCAGCCCGCCTGGAAAGGCGGCTGACAAAGACGCAGGAACTGCTGAAAGGCGCCCAATGCTCAGGCGTAGTAATCAACTAATCGACTATTGGCAGCGATCTGTTGGGCCGCCGCCATCGGCAACTCATCTTCCCCGCTGGCCCGCGAAGCGCTAGCCGCTGAACCACCTGCTCGACCCTCACTGGAATCGCCACCAGCAAAACCACCAGCCGCCTCATTGCCGCGCTGCTGACCACTATTACCATCAGAAACAGTAACGTCGAGCTGATCAACCCCTTGCAGGGAAAATAGTTCGCGCAAACGATGCATATGCCCTTCCAACGCTTCACGCACCGCCGGATTCTGACTCACAAACTGCACCTGGTGCTCGAGCCCACGCGCCTGAATCTTGATCTCTAGCGGCCCCAACTCAGCAGGGTCGAGTTGAATCTCAACGCTCCTGAGATTCTGGCTGGACATCCACATAACCTTATTAACTACAGACTCGCTCCAACCACTTTGACCAAAAGGCACCGCAAGTGATTGTGCCGCGCCAGCGACCGGTCGCTGCGTTAGCGCACCCTGCGCTGAGCCAGCCGCGACCGCAGACTTGTTCTGGGAGTCCAACGCATCAATGGCTGAGTTTTCCTGTTTCGCCGGACCCCCTCCCTTCTGCTCGGCAAGTCTTGCGGCGAACAATCCTTGGGAGTCTACACTGGCTGCCAGGTTAGCTACCCGCTGGGTTTGTTGCGGCTGGTCAGCAGAATTGGCCTGTCGATTACTGGTCAAAAGTTTGTCATCAGCGTCGGTCGACTGCGTCTTGCCCTTGAGAGTGCTGTCTTCGTTAGCAGTGACGGCTGCATCCGCATCAGCCGCTGCAGAACCTGCCATGGCAGCACGCAGCTGCGCGAGCATTTCCGGCAAACTGAGAGGATTCTGGCTGCTGGCAAGTGGTTTATCACCCGATGCGCCAGCGGCCAGGCTCGCGTCCGCGGCCTGCGCCAGGACTTTGCTGGCTTCAGCTGCCGTCATCTGCTGCGCCAATACCGGGCTCGAGACAGCCTGTGTTGCGGCGTCAGCGCCGGACCCTTCTTGTGGTAACTGCGACAACCACTGTTGCCACTGACTGCTCAAGGCGGCCAACAGGTCTGCATCCTCCTGCGGCTCACCATCCGCTGACAGCGTCAGTTCAGCGCCACCTCCATCACTTTCAGCAGCGCCCTGCAGAGGGGATTCCAACGCAGCAAGCTGTTGTAGCCAGTCCCTGATCTCGACCGGCAAGCTTTTGCCGTCTGCGGCAAAGCCAGGCATGCCCTCCTCGCCCGCGGCAATCGCCTCTTGAGACTGACTAAACTGGCTGATCAAGGCCTTCAACTCAGCGGGCTGTTGCGCTGCCAAAACAGAAGAAAAAGCCGCCAACCCTTCAGCTGCAGGGCTTTCACCTTTTGCAGTGCCCAGCCCTGAGAGCTTGTCTCGTGGCATTTCGGCGCCCATCAGCGCCAGCAGATTTTGCCCAATTGGCATACCTAAATCTCCACCCGGTCTGCAAGAATCCTTGCGTTTGCAGACGTGTTGCAATGCATGGGCCAAGTGGAGCAGTAGGAGTCAGGAAAGTTGCGTTTGCACGCGACTAGAACACGCGAGGATGTTTGAATAACTTACCTTTGCCGCAGCTAGATCACCTTTCAAAGCGGCACGTTCACCGTCAAGGCATGCATTTTCCAAGGCAAGGGCACCCATATTACCGCAGCTACCCTTGAAGCTATGAGCAGCCTGGCGGAAGGCTTCGAGATCTTCGCTTTGCAAGGCAGCGCTCAGCTGAGAAAGGCGTAAATTGGCATCAGTCAGAAAGGTCTCAAGCAACAGAGGATAATCGTCCTGCATGAGCTCGCGCAGTGCATCCAGCGCAGCATGATCGATATCCGGCAAATGATCTGACATGAGAAAACCTTGTATGGAGCGTAGCCGAGTTTAATCGCGACCTGATCGGCAGAAAACTGAACTAACGAAAGTGCCCGCAGTATGCCCAAGCTACCAGCTGAAGACCACCCTGACAGTGCTGCTGGCTCCTTTGACTTCTACTTCCTGCGCCAGCGCCGCCACCAACGCCAGGCCTCGTCCGGCATAATCTGCGCATGCGCGATCAGGCGCAAACCCATTGCCGCTATCTTCACATTCAATCTGCAGCATCCCGCCATCAGGGGTTGGCAAGTGGTTCAAGGTGATACGAATCCAGCCGTCTACCAGGCTGCGCAGCCGCTCACCTCGCTCTTGATAATAGAGAGCGAAGCCATCCGAATCCTGCTTCCACGCCGAGTCGAGCCGCAACAGGCCGTGTTCCAGAGCGTTGCTATATAACTCACTCAGCACGGTAAACAACGCACCCGCTTGCGGCCGCAGCCCTGGGATCTCCAATAGTCGCGAGAGCAGGAAAGGCAGCGGGTTTTGTTCGCGGATAGACGCAGCTCGATAAGTGTAGCTCAGGCACCAGTCCTGCGGCCGAGACGGCGGCGCGGTGGCGCGCGGTGAAGGTATACGCTCACTCCGCTCAGGCATCACCACTTGAAGCAAACTGACATCATCCTCAGGGCTACCGTGGAAGCGCTCAAGCGCGCCGAGCAGCCCATCGAAAATTCGCCCTGGATGCCCCAGATAGGCATCCAGTACCTCGTGCACGCCAGCTTCCCCAAACAGCTCACCTGCCTGGTTACGGCTTTCAATAACGCCATCAGTCCAACACAACAGACGCTCACCCGGGCGCATCACCATCACTTCAGGCTGAGGATTAAAGCGTTGCCGGTTGGCGACACCCAGCGGCAGGTTGGTAGAGGCGACGCTGCGCATAAGCTCTGCCGACGGGCCGAGAATCATCACATCAGGCAAGCCACCATTCCAGATTTCCACAAGCCCTTTATCGGGGTTTACCTCAATCAGCACAGCGCAGCAGAAAATACCGACCGGCAGAATGGTTGCCAGCTTGTCATTCAACTCAAACAAAATATCGCGCAGGGCAAACCCCTTTGCGGTCATTGCGTAAAACACTTCCGCCAGCGGCATCGCGCCGATCGCAGCTGACAAACCGTGCCCGGTGAAATCCCCCAGCAGCAGATGCATTTCACCTGAGGGACGATTGGCTGCGAGCAGAATATCGCCATTGAACATCGCATAGGGGGACTGCAGGTAACGCAGACTGCTGTGGCTCAGAGCCCCTGAATGCGCCACGCGATCAAAAATGATTTTGGCTACTTCCTGGTCCTGCAGCAGACTGGCGTGCTGCGCAGCAATCACATCACGCTGCGCCTGCAACGTTTGATGCATCTCGCGCATGCGGCGAAACGCGCTGATCTTGGCATCCAGGATCACCGGGTTATAGGGTTTGGTCAAAAAGTCGTCGCCGCCCGCTTCCAGGCATTGTACCAGGGCATCGGTCTCGGTCAGACTGGTGAGAAAGATGATCGGCACCAGGTCTTCACCCGCCTGCTGCTTGATCAGCCGGGCAGCCTCAAAGCCGTCCATCACCGGCATAAGCGCATCAAGCAAAACAATATCTGGCCGACGTTCGGAAAACTGCTCTACCGCCACCTGGCCATTCTCGGCGAGATAAACCTGGTGACCCAATCGCTCAACCAACCGACCCAGAATCATACGATCAGCAGGATTGTCGTCGGCAACCAGGACGGTTAGCCGGTCCGCAACCTTGAGCGCCGACGCCGACAACTGCGTGGCCATCAAGGGTTACTTGATACTGAAGAGTTGTTCAAAGTTGGAAATACTCAGCACTTTGCGCACATCCGGATTGCAGTGCACGATACTGATCTGCGCGCTATCCCCACCGGCGTGATCACGCAGCAAAAGAAGCATACCCAGCGCCGAGCTGTCGATATAGTCAGTGTCGTGCAGATCAACCACGTACTCTTGCGGAGTCAGACCGCTGCGCTCGTAGGCGTTGCGAAAGTCCTGATGGGCGCCGAAATCAAAGCGGCCTTTTACGCTGATGGTAAGTACTTGGCTATCCGCCGATAAAGTCGCCTGAATCGACATAATCTCTCCCTGACAGTATTTAAGTTCTCCATTTCTTTTAGCACAGGGACTGGCACCTGTCAGGGATTATTTCCACGTTGCCCATGAGCACGTTGCGACAATTCGTCGAGGAGCTTCTGCTCCTGCCGATCAGCTCTGGCCTGCGCTTCCAAACGGTACTTTTCAATCAGCTTACGAAGCGCCTCAAGCCGCTGATAACGCTCACGCCAACTTTCTCGCGCCTTTTCTATACTTTGGCCATGCCAGCTCACCGTCTGCCGCTGTTGCTCCAGCGCGACTTCCATCTGCGCCATGAAACGCTGGTAATTCATTAGCCATTCACGGCCGACGCCCTGCTCGCCCCGCTGCGTCCACCCTTTGGCATATTCGGTACAGTAATATTCGAGATCACGCAGACGATTCTGCGCTTCATCCAACTGCTGCTGGCACTGCCCCAGCACCGTAGCAGCTTTGCGCTCCTCTTCCAGCGCCATATCGACGACCGGCATGAGTCGACGAATGCGACTTTCACTCATTAGTGATGGTCTGCTCCAGCGCCGCCTGACTATCGCTCAGATTAACGCTGACATGCAGCCCCTGACGCAGAAAGGCCTGCATGGCCGGCATCTTTTCCATCGCTTTATCCGTCAAGGGGTCGGAACCAGCAGAATAAGCACCCACACTGATCAGGTCTCGGCTCTGCTGATAGCGCGCGTATAGCTGCTTGAATTGTTGCGCCTTCTGTAATTGCTCAGGTGAAACGATCTGCGGCATAGCGCGGCTGATAGAAGCCTCAATATCAATCGCCGGGTAGTGCCCTTCCTCGGCCAACCGGCGCGATAGCACTACGTGACCATCGAGAATCGCGCGCGATGCGTCAGCGATAGGATCCTGCTGGTCATCACCCTCAGACAGCACGGTGTAGAACGCGGTAATTGAGCCACCGCCCTGCTCGGCGTTACCCGCGCGCTCGACCAGTTGCGGCAACTTGGCAAATACCGACGGAGGATAGCCCTTGGTAGCAGGAGGCTCGCCGATGGCCAGCGCGATTTCGCGCTGGGCTTGGGCAAAACGCGTCAGGGAGTCCATCAGCAAAAGCACATTTTTGCCCTGATCACGAAAGTATTCAGCAATGCGCGTACAGTACATCGCCGCACGCAGCCTCATGAGAGGGGCATCGTCAGCAGGAGAGGCGACCACGACAGAGCGCGCCATCCCCTTCTCGCCCAGAATTTGCTCGATGAACTCTTTCACCTCACGGCCACGCTCGCCAACCAGCCCCACGATAGTGATATCCGCATCGGTAAAGCGGGTCATCATGCCCAGCAACATACTCTTGCCCACGCCGCTACCGGCAAAGAGACCCAGACGCTGGCCACGGCCGACAGTCAACAAACTGTTGATCGAGCGGATGCCTACATCCAGCGGCTCTTCGATCGGATGGCGCTTGAGCGGATTGATTACCGGACCATTGAGGTCTACCCAGTCTTCAGCCTTGAAGCTGCCTTTGCCATCCAGTGGTCGGCCGATGCCATCAACCACTCGCCCCAGCATCGCTGACCCCATCGGCAGCTTTCCGCCACCACTTGAAGGCACTACCCGAGCGCCGGGCTGCAGACCTTCCAGACGGTCTACCGGCATCAGGTAAATCTTGTTGCCGGAGAATCCCATGACTTCAGCTTCAATGCTGCTCTGACCATTAGGCGTATCACTGATGACCTGGCAACGGCTGCCGACCGGCGCCTTGCAGCCCTCGGCCTCCAGCGTCAGACCTACCATGCGAATCAGCCTGCCTTCTACCACCGGGTCGGCGGCGAGCTTGATTGCGCCTTGATAGCGCGAGAGACGACGGGCGAAACTGATGCGTTCAAGCTGACTCATGATCGCCGCCATCCCTAGCTTCTTCGCCTTTTTCGCTGGGCGTAATACTGATATCAGCTTCCGGCGGATGAGCGCGCTGCTCCTGACGCTCCTCATACAGCTGAGCGATCAGCTGCTGCATACGCGTTTCCAGCGTGGCATCAACCTGACTGTGTTCGGTTTCTACACGGCAACCACCGGCCATCAGACTATCGTCCTCAAGCAGACGCCAGGTTTCTTCGTGGCGCTCGCGCAGCGCCTTGATGGCGTCAAAATCGGCGGGATTGAGATAAATGCGGATATTGCCGGCACCCACTGGCAGGGTTTTGAGCGCGCCACGCAACACTTGAAGCACTTGCGTCTGATCGGTACTCATCTCGCGCTGCAGCACTTCGCGCAACATAGCTTTGAGCATATGCAGCAGCATGTCTTCAATCTGCTCGTCTTGCGCTTGCATCGGCGACATCAGCTGCGTCATCAGTTTTTCCAGCTCCGCCAGCCGAGCCTCCAGCGCCGTGCGGGCTTCCTGCTGCGCCTTCAGCTGACCAGCGTGAAAACCGTCCTTCTCACCGGTAGAAAAGCCATCGTTGTAAGCCTCCTGGCGGATCTGCTCCAACTCCTCTACGGTAAAAGGTTTAACCTCTTCAATCTCTTCTTCCACTTCAGCCAAGGAATCTTCGCCCTCAGTCTCAGATTCTGGCTCAGCGTCATCACGCTCCAGTGCTACCTGATGGGACGCGGTATCAAAACTGGGCAAATCCCAGAGACTAAAGGCTTCTACCTGACCGCCGCGCAGCAGTTCGGACTCGGATTTCTTTGATGACATTGGCTACCCTGCTGCTGATTAAGTGACTGCGTCAGAATACCATCGCGGCACCCAGGCGTAGTTCAGCCTTTAGACCATTTCCTCGCCGCCCTTGCCACCCAGCATGATTTCGCCAGCATCGGCCATGCGTCGAGCAATCGTGAGAATCTCTTTTTGCGCAGCTTCTACTTCGCTGATGCGCACCGGCCCTTTGGCTTCCAGGTCGTCCTGCAGCAGTTCGGATGCCCGCTTGGACATGTTGCGCAGGAACTTATCCTTAATAGACTCGTCGGCCCCTTTGAGCGCGATGATCAGAACCTCGGAAGACACCTCTCGCAACAGTGCCTGAATCCCGCGATCATCCACCTCGGACAAGTTATCGAATACGAACATCAAGTCCTCGATCTTGGTCGACAGATCTTCATCCATCTCGCGGATGGCTTCGATCAACTGCGACTCGGTACTTGATTCAAGGAAGTTCATAATATCGGCAGTGCGCTTGATACCGCCCATGTTAGCGCGGGTGGTATTAGAGTTCCCGGCGAACTGCTTCTCCAGAATCTCGTTCAATTCTTTCAGCGCGGAGGGCTGCACGGTATTCAGTGAGGCCACACGCAGCAGCACGTCAAGGCGAACCTTGTGGTCAAAATAGCCGACAACTTCAGCCGCCATATCGGGGTCAAGGTAGGCCACCACGATGGCCTGAATTTGTGGATGCTCAAAGCGAATCACATCGGCTACCGCGCGTGGTTCCATCCACTTCAAACTATCCAGACCAGAGGTATTGCCGCCCAGCAAAATACGATCAACCAGGCCATTGGCCTTATCTTCGCCCAATGCCTGGGTCAGCATGGTACGAATATAACCATCAGCCCCGACTCCGAGGCCTGTCTGGTCACTCACTACCTCGATAAAGTCACCCATGACCTCTTGCACCTGCTCGCGGTGCACCGCGCGCAAGCCCGCCATGGCACTACCTACGCGCTGCACTTCCTTTGGCCCCATATGCTTGAGAATGGCGGCGGCGTCCGACTCACCAAGACTCAACAAAAAGACTGCAGCCTTATCCAGGCGAGACAGTTTTTGCGGGCGCTTACTCGCGTCTTCACTCATCAGCGTTAATCCATTCTTTAACTACCTGAGCCACCCGGCCCGGATCTTCAGCCAATAGCCCCTTGATCGCATTCAGCTGCTGCTCATACCCGGCGCCTGGTGGCGGCAGCAACACGGGGCCGGCGCCAGAACCGGACAGGCTAACCTGATCAGGACTCAAATCGCCATCCAGCCCACCCATGGCACCGCCCGGCAGAGACGAGGCATAACCGTCGTCACCACTGCCGCCGCGGCTGGCCACAGTCAGATTCTTCAATGCCGGACGCAGCACGGCGAACACCAGTATCAGTACAAACAGAATACCCAGCATCTGCTTCGCCACATCCCAGAACCAGGGCTGCTCCCAGAAAGGGATGGACGGCAAAGGCTCGGCATCAGGCTGAGCAACAAAGGCGCTATTGATCACACTTACGCTATCACCTCGACTCGCATCAAAGCCAACCGCATCCTGCACCAGGCGCGTCAAGCGAGCAATCTCCACCTCGGTCAGCGGCGTACGCGTGACCTCGCCTGTTTCTGCATTGATCTCCGCGGGATCATCAACCACTACCGCAACCGAGAGACGACGCAGGCGCCCCTGCTGCTGACGTGTATGGCTGATCTGGCGATCAAGCTCATAGTTACGCGTAGCCTGCTCACGGGTGTCTTTGGGGATAACGGGTGCAACAGGCTCGCCGGTAACCGGATCAACAACCTGCTCTGGCGCCTGACCGGCTACCGGCGGCTGATTGGACAAGGCGCCGGGTATACCGACTGGACCCGCAGAACCACTACGTTCTTCGCTTACCACCTGCTCGCTGCGCAACGCAGATTCGGGGCTATACATTTCGGCGGTAGACTCTACTGCGCTGAAATCCACATCAGCCGAGACCTCGGCCTTGTAGCGCCCCTCACCGAGTACCGGCTGCAGAATATTATGTACACGGCGGGTATAGGTATCTTCCAGCCTGCGCGAGTAATCAAACTGACGACCGGCCACGGTCAATTCGTTCAGTTCATTCTGATTGGACAGCAGATTGCCGTTCTGATCCACCACGGTGACCTGGTCTTTATCCAGCTCTGGAATACTGGTCGCCACCAAATTGACGATGGCCATGACCTGCGCGGGCTCCAATCGACGACCGGCATACATCTCCAGCAGCACCGAAGCACTGGGCTTGCGGTCATCGCGAACAAAGACCGTGGAGCGCGGCATGGCAATGTGTACCCGCGCGTTCTTGACGTTGTAGAGACTGGAAATGGTCCGCCCCATTTCGCCTTCCAGGCCTCGACGATAGCGCGTCGTTTCCATGAACTGGCTGGTACCCAGACCTTGCTCACGATCGAGAATCTCAAACCCGACATTGCCGTCGGTTGGCGCAATCCCCACACTGGCCAAGCGCATGCGCGCGTCAGCCAGATCTTCAGTGCGAACCAGCAAAGCGCCACTGTTAGGCTCAACTTTATAGTCGACCCGACTCTGCTGCAGAATATCCACTACCTGGGATGCGTCATACCCTTCCATGCTGTTGTACAGCGGGCGGTAATCCGCCTCCTGCGACCACAACACCACAGCAAAACCAATGGCTACGCTGGCTGCCAGACCAATCAGCAGGCCAAACTGTCGTAACATCGGCAGCTGCGACAGATTATCCAGAACAGCCAAGCCCATGAGCGGTTTACGCTCAGCGCTCGACTGATTCTGGGTAGCAGGTATGTTGGCGGATTCCATGGGTCTTTCCTCAGACAGTCAGCAGCTAATAATACAGACTAGATCGGCATCTTCATGATGTCTTCGTAGGCGCTCACCATTTTATTTCGCACCTGCGTAATGGCCTGGAAGGCAACTGACGACTTCTGCGATGCGATCATCACTTCGGTCAGATCAATTCCCTGATCACCTCGTTCATAGCCCGTGCGTAGCTCACCAGTGGTCTTCTGCAGCTCGTTCACGCGGTCAACGGCCTGCTTGAGCATGTCATCAAAAGCCGGAGCATTGACGTTTTGCTCTACCTTGGCCACTGGTTGCGGTTTACCCATGGCCTCCATTTGCATGGTGCGCATCTGCAACATCAAACGATTGAATTCAACACCTTGGGTCATACCTGCCTCCACGCCGTAAATTTTTTGACGGCTACTGTCGCTTTACAGGTACTCAAGCAAAATGGATGCCAACAGACAACATCAACGCAAGCAGGAGGAATACACAGGCAGGTATGCGAGACAGTCAGCCAGCAATGGCAGCATGAAAGGAATGCTCAAAGAACGGGGAAAAGCGATCTAGCAGAAATGCAACCACCACAACGAACAGACTAATAGTACCAGGACGACGAAACAGATAAGGGCAGAGCCAAAGCAACCAGGCGGCCATCAGCCTGAGCCGCCCTTTTATCCATACAGTCCTAGCGGATTAGACCCCCGCGAACAGGCTGGCCTCAACGTCCAGGCCGGCATCACGCATCTGTGCGAGCTTATAACGCAACGTGCGAGGACTAATACCCAGACGGTCTGCCGCCTCCTTGCGACGACCATGCTCAGAGCGCAGCACATCAATGATCATCTGGTACTCGCGCTGTTTAACGCCTGCACCCAATACACCGCCGCTCACGGGCTGAGCATCCACAGGAGCAGCCTCAACTGCGGGAGTAAGCGGTCTGACTGCACTCGCCGTCACCGCTGCGCCAGGCGCCACCGTCAAACATAAGTCATGCGGCTGGATTAGCCCTCCATGCTGCAGCACCAACGCGCGCTGAACGGCGTTATCCAATTCGCGCACGTTGCCTGGCCAGGCATGCGCACGCATAGCTTCTATCGCCTCAGCTGAAAAGCGCACAGCACTCATATTCATTTTACCGCTGTGCTTGACCAGCAACCGCTCCGCAATCGGCAGAATATCGCCGGGGCGCTCGCGCAGTGCTTGCCACTGCAGAGGAAAAACGCCAAGGCGATAATACAGGTCTTCACGGAAACGGCCTGCCGCCACCTCCGCAGGGAGGTCACGGTTAGTGGTAGCGATGATGCGAATATCCAGCTTGATCAGCTTACGACCGCCCACACGCTCCACTTCTCGTTCCTGCAAAACACGCAAAAGTTTGGCCTGCAGACTCAGTGGCATTTCAGAAATTTCGTCAAGTAGCAGCGTACCGCCATTCGCCTGCTCGAACTTGCCAGCCTGCGCCGCGACCGCCCCGGTGAAGGCCCCCTTCTCATGACCAAACAAGGTAGCTTCCAGCATGTTTTCGGGAATAGCTGCGCAATTGATTGCGATAAAGGGCTGCTCTGCGCGTGGTGAGTTCTGATGAATGTACCGCGCCAGCACCTCCTTACCGGTACCCGACTCACCAGACACCAGCACGGTGGAGTCGCTCGCAGCAACCCGACGTGCCAAATCCAGCAACTGCAGGCTGGCGGGCTCGACCGCAACCGGCCCCTCACCGGGTATCAACTGAAGCTTGCCCTGAGCATGCTGCGCCACCAGATCGAGTAGCGCCTTGGGCGCAAAAGGCTTAACCAAATAATCAACCGCACCATCACGAATGGCAGTAACGGCCTGCTGCACTGTGCCGTAAGCCGTCATCAACAACACTGGCAAATGGGGATAATCGCTACGCAAGTGCCGCAACAGTGCGTGGCCATCCATGCCCGGCATATTTACATCACTGATAACCATGCTGACATTTTCCTGGCGCAGCAATTTCAGCGCGGTCTCTGCATCCGGCGCTTGTACGTAGTCGTAGCCGCCCAGCATCAGGGTATCAGCCAGCGCTTCACGTAATGACTGATCATCCTCAACCAGCAAAACACGGGTGGTCTGAGTGCTCATAAGGCCTCCTGTTCATCCAGATCCAACTGGCGAACCGGCAGAAGTATCTCTGCACAGGTGCCCCAGCCCGCCTTGCTGCGCAGCATAAACATCCCGCTATGCGCCTTAACAACCGATTTGACTACCGCAACACCCAAACCTGTACCTTGCGCACGGGTGGTATGGAAAGGCTCACCAATACGCGCCAGTAGTTCCGGCGACATGCCTCGCCCGGTATCTACCACACTGATACTCAGCTGACCCTCAATCAAGCGCATGGTGACCTTGAGGTTGGCGCCAGGAGAACCTGCCTGCAAGGCGTTATCGATCAAATTGGTTACCGACCCAGTCAAGGTGTCGCGATTGCAGCGAAGCATCACATCCTCTGACAGCAAGTAGTCCCAGCGACAACGCCCCCCCTTTTCTTCGATCAGGTTGTCCGCCTGATTCTGCAGCCACTCAAAGAAAATCGACGCCGGCAAGTAGTCCTCAATCGGCAAATCGCCCTTGGCAAACTGCAGCATGTCGCGAATCTGGTGTTCAATGCTATGCAGACGACCCTGAAGACGCTCGGTAAAACGCACACGATGAGCTGGCGCCAATGCCTGATCGTTAAGGTGTTCGGCGTATAGCAGGGCTGCAGAAAGGGGGGTACGAATCTGGTGAGCCAGCGAGGCGACCATGCGTCCCAGTGCTGACAGGCGTTCACTGCGCGCCAAACGACTCTGCAATTGACGGGTTTCGGTCAAATCATTCAACAGGATCAGTTGACCAGGCTCACCAATCAAAGACCGGGTAGCCAGCGATACCCGCCGACCACTGCGTAAAGACACCTCGTGGTAATCATCATCACGCGGCGCGAAGCGATCGCGAATAAGGTCTCGCCACAGCTGGCCTTCCAGTGGTTCACCTAACAGCTCACGCGCGGCAGGATTTGCCTCGCGCACCACACCTCGCCCGTCGAGAACCACCACGCCGCCGGGCAGCAAATCCAGTACATTTTGCAGGCGTCCGGCCAAGCGGGCTTTTTCCGACAACTCATGCGTGCGCTGCTTCTCGGCATCGGCGAGCTGACGCTTGAGCATGGAAACCTGCTGTTCCAGCAATGCATGCGACTGCGCCAGCTGCTCAGAGACTTCACTAAAACGCGCGTACGCACCTGCCAGCGGCTGAGCGTCACTCTCTGCGTCAGCCTGCTTTGCGTCCTGCGAAATGGGTTTTGCGGATACGGCCATCGGGATTCCCCTGGGTACTGAAACCTGTCGTCAGGGGAGACAAAGCAAAGCCCGTGCCACTAAATAATATATGATTTAAAACAAGAGCTTATCAATAAAAAAAGAAAGTCGCGTCAGTCTTCTGACACGTCAGCGCCACGATTGAGACCGTACTTACGCATCTTCTCAACCAGGGTCGTGCGACGGATTTTTAGCCGCTCCGCAGCGCGCGCGACCACACCGTTGGACTCATCAAGCGCCTGCTGAATCAGCGTCTGCTCAAGACCCGCGAGATAGTCTTTCAGATCCAGCCCCTCTGGCGGCAGGAAGGCAGGACTATCGAGCCCGACCAAGCCACTGAAAGCATCATTGCGCTCGTCATCCTCTTCTCGAAGTTGACGCAGGTCGTCCTGGTCATCTTCTACATAGCGGAACTTGCGTGGTAGCTCGCCCACACCGATAACACCATGCGGATGCATGATAGCCATACGCTCCACCAGGTTTGCCAGTTCACGCACGTTACCCGGCCACTCGTGCTGACACAGCGACATGATGGCAGAGGTACTGAAACGAATTGAGCCACGTTTTTCCTGCTCGAGCCTGGTAATCAGCTCGTTCAGCAACAGCGGCAAATCTTCAATGCGCTCGCGCATGGCGGGCATATCGATAGGAAATACGTTGAGACGATAGAACAGGTCTTCACGGAAGCTGCCTTGCTCTATCATCTGCTCCAGGTTCTTATGCGTTGCCGCAATCACTCGCACATCCGCAGTCTGGATCTTGTTGCTACCAACGCGCTCAAAGGTGCGCTCCTGCAGCACGCGAAGCAGTTTGACCTGCATCGGCAGCGGCATATCGCCTATTTCATCGAGAAACAACGTGCCGCCCTGAGCCAGCTCGAAACGCCCCGCCCGACTAGTAATAGCGCCAGTGAAAGCGCCCTTTTCATGACCAAACAGCTCGCTTTCCAGCAACTCGGCAGGAATCGCACCGCAATTCACCGGCACAAAGGGAGCGTCCTTACGGCGCGAGTGGTAATGCAGGTTGCGCGCGACCACCTCTTTACCGGTGCCCGATTCTCCCAGAATGAGCACTGTCGCTTCCGTATCGGCAACCTGCTGCATCATCTGGCGGACGGAATGAATCGAGCGGCTGGTACCTACCAAACTGCGGAACAGGTTGGGCTCTCGCTGGCGCTGACGATTAGCGTTCTCTTCAAAAACCTCGCGGTACACCTGGGCACGATGCAAGGCATCAAGCAGATGGTTATAACTGAGCGGAGGTTCCAGCACGGCCAGCAGGCGTTGCTTGAGGTGATCAGGCCATTTGCTCGATTGCTCTGGGTCAATCAGGATCACCGGCAGGTTTTCGTCCCACTTATCGAGCTGTCCCAGCAGCGCAGGCAAGCCATGCTCATGCTCGCAGCGACCGAGAATGACACACTTGACCGCGCCCGCAGATTCAACCTGAGCACCCGCATCGGCAAGCCAGCTCTGCGAGTCACTGATAATAGCGTCCTCGCCCAAAAAGCCGAGAATAACAGCCAAGTCATGGCGGTTTTGCGGGGAGTCGTCGATCGACAAGATATGACTGTTGAGCAGCATAGGCAGGGGGGCTTTCCTGTGGGCGCACTAGGTAGGACACGGCATAATGATAGCACCGAGCCACACTCTATTATATTGGGCTTAAATGTAGTCAGAAATGACGCAACAGTCAAATAGTTGGCGCAGCAAAGTTGGCTAATTATTTGCAGTCAGAGTCCTTCAGTCAAACATCTGGTATACCTTGGCACCCTGACGGCTTTTCTGTAACCCCTGCAACTCCTCCGCCAGCTTGCCTTGCACTGCCTGGCACAAGGCAACGACCTCACGGTAAGTACCGCTCAGATGCTCCAGTACGTCAGCAATTTGCTGATCGTCACGCTGCGGGTCCTGCATAGCTTGCTGGACCTGCAGACGGCAAAGCCGATCCAGCTCGCCTACTTGCTGCCAGTCGCCGGCCTGCACAGCAGAGATCAAGGATTCGTGCGTGTTTTGGATTTGTTCAACGGCATTAGCCATCGGAGTGCTCCTCAAGATTGGCGAATGCCGTCCCAGCCGGATTTAACTTCACGCAGCAGTTCGGTCACCTCATCCAGTAATGCCACTTCGTTACGCAAATTAGCCTGGCTTAAACGCTGCTGCATGAAAGCATAGAGGCTATCGAGATTACCAGCAACCTCACCGCCCTGCTTGTGGTCCAGCGATTCACGCAGGCCACCAATTATCGCGATAGCCTTACCAATCTGCTCACCTTTCAACGCCACGTTGCTATGCTGCATGGCACCCTTGGCCTGAGCTACACGTTGCAAACCACCATCCATCAGCATCTGGATCAAACGATGCGGATCAGCTTCACTGATCTGCGCGTTAACGTTGACGGTTTGGTACTGCTTCATCGCGGCATAAGCATTCATGGGGCATATCCTGAAGATAGATGGCACATGATGTTTATATCGGCAGCGCGGGGGAAACTTGAGGCGAATTTGCTAAAAAGAACAACATATATAACAGCCTAGCGAAGATAGCCGTCCCATCGCAAGCGCGGCCTACTTGCGCATGCAGATGCAGAAGCAGAAGCAGAAGCAGAAGCAGTGCATACCCAAATAAGCAGCTTAAACGTGGAAGTTCTGTATTAAAGAGCGATCAATCAAGCAGGTTCAATGGCATCCCAAGCTTCTTTGATCTCATTTAACAACTGCTGAACCTCATCGAGCGAGCGCGGCGTGTCATCCAAGGCGACACCAGCTAGCTTACGGGTCATATAATCGTAAAGTGCATCAAGATTTTCGGCGATCTCGCCGCCCATATCTTTATCCAACGACGCCTGAAGTGCCCCGATGATGCTGATGGTGCTGCTCACCGCCACACCGCGTCGTTCAGGGTTACCGGTTGCCTGCGCGTGACGGGCTAATTTGAGGCGCTCAATAGCGCCGTCCAGCAGCAGTTGCACGGCGCGATACTGGGATACTTCTTGCGAAATATTAACCTGCTTGTAGGTGTCGATTGGGCTAGCCATTGCTTAATCCTTTTTCACGAAGCCGGGGAGACTGTCGAGTTGAGCGTCAAGAAACCCACCTGTACTACTCAGTTGGGAGATTAGCGTATCCATAGCATTAAACTGTGCGAACAAGCGTGCTTCCAGTTTACCCAAGCGGAGAGTTAGGGCTTCGCGCTGCTCGTCCACCCCACCGCGCCCTGACAGTGTGTTCTGCAACGCTTTGGTACGATTTTCCAACAAACCACCAGTTTCCGTATATGGCTTAACCTTGCTTTCCAGACGCGCCATCAATCCTTCATCGCCAGTGAAAAAAGCATTTACCTGTTCAAAATTACTTTCCAGTGCCTCATCCAGCTTGGTGTCATCCACTGCCAGCTTACCGTCACGCTGAGTAGTAATACCTAGCTCGGACAAAACACGAATACCATCACCACTCGCCGGAGAGCCCAACTCGCCACGCATGCTGCTCATAAATGAGCGCACAGAAGAATCACCCACCAAAGCTGCCACTAAAGGTTCAGAATTATCACCGCCAACAGCTGTGACGTTGGTTAGAGCATTTACGCTGCCAAGCATCTTGTTGTATGCATCGACGAAATCAGTGATCGATTTGCGAACACCAACCTTATCCTCAGCCACACCTACGTTAATGCTTTCAGCATTCGCCAGCGACTCAGCCGATTGCGCGCTTTTGAGTGTCAAAGTCACGCCTTCGATGGCGTTTTCAACGGTATTGCTGGCGCTGCTGAGATTCAAACCATCAATGGCGAAATTGGCATCTCGAGAATAGCTAATGACGCGCGCGGCTCGCGGATCGTTTGCATCTGCAGAGGTTGGCTCAAAATTAGCATCAACACCAGATGGCGGAGTAAATGCCAGCTTACCAAGCTCGCCCGCAGCATCTGCCGATACAGCCACGCTGATATCATTACCAGTACCCGACTTGCTAGAGCTCAATACCAGCCGTGCACCACCCTCACCGCTTGGATCATTAACAATAGTCGCGCTCAGACCGCTCTCTTTGCCGGCCTTGTTAATTGCATCGCGGATATTAGCCAAACTGTTACCGCCCTCAGGCACATCAATGTCCAGCGACTCATCGCCAACACTGATGGTAAGGGTGCCAGTACCCAGTGCATCGGTAGCGTTATCAAACCCTGCCAAAGCTACCTTACCGGTCTGCGCTAGGTTAAATACCTGCACATTATAATTGCCAGCAACAGCTTTGGAGCTGGCCGAGATACTGACGTTATCCGTCGCACTGGAGGTGGCGCTGCGCTTTTCAAAGAGTGCAGGATCGTTAAGCTTTTCAAGGGCGGCCTGGAAAGTAGATAGCGCACTGCGGAATTGTCCGAGTGCCGACACTTTGGTGGTGGTGGCTTTCTCGAGCCGATCCAGCTGCGCCGTTTTGGGAGCCGCATCTGCGTTGACCAGAGCGCCAACTAAACTATTGATATCTAAACCAGAGCCGATACCGGTAATTGCCATGACTTTACCCTCTGCGACCGATTATTGACGGTTCGCTTGCCGAACGTACGTTTCCGGAAAGAAAGCAAATCCCATGCCACCAACCGGCATAGCCAAGCAGTTAGTCAGGCCTTGGCTTCAAACAATAAACTGCGGATTTCAGAAAGATTTTCCGACAATCGCAATGCCTCTTCCGAGGGAAGCTGGCGAATCACATCACCACTGGCTGCCTCGGTTACATTAACCACCACTCGGCCACTGTCTTCATCAAGATTGAAATTGATGTCTCGGCGTACCGACTGGATAAAATCCTGGAGATCAGTCACTGCTGTCTGCAGTTGATCGCGTTCTACTTCCGGGCTTTGCTCTACCGCTTCAGGGGTTTGTGTCTCTACCGGTTGCGGCGCTGATGCTGATTGTGCAGCGTCCATCTGCCTTATTGCTTGGCCCTTGCCGGCGCCCGCTTCCACCGCCGCAGCGCTTGGCGCAGAGCGGGTTACTTCAAACGGTTTAATTACACCCATATCCATGGCGCGTACCTCACAAAGGAGAAAGCGGAGAGAGGGCGCGCCCTCTCTACGCAATATTACCTCAGTTTACCCTTAGCCCAACAGGCTGAGGACCGCCTGTGGCAACTGGTTGGCCTGAGCCAGCATCGCAGTACCAGCCTGCTGCATGATCTGGTTTTTGGCCAGGTTGGCAGACTCAGCAGCGTAGTCGGTATCCATGATGCGAGCGCGTGCTGCTGAAGCGTTCTCACCAATGTTTTGCAGATTGCTGATGGTCGAATCAAAACGATTCTGTACCGCACCGAGGTCAGCTCGCTGGCTGTCGATACTAGCCAAAGCCGCATCAATAATGGAGAGTGCGTCTTGAGCACCGTCCTGAGACCTAATGTCGATAGTGTTAACCGAGGCCAAAGTTGACGTAGTGCCTGCCGAAGTAATGGCCGCAGTAGTACCAGTCCCACCAGTCACAGTGAAAGCATCGCTCGAACTGAACTTAAGCTCAGAGTTAACAACCACTCCGCCCACGTCCACAACATCGCTAGCGCCAACAGTGCCCCCGGTTGCATTAGCAATAGTCAACGTACCAGAGGCAGTACCTTCAGCACGAATACCTTCTACGCCTTCAGCTGAAACAGTGAGCTTATTGGTAGTGCTATCAAACGTTGCAGAATAGCCATCTTTGCCGATAGCAGCTGCAAGCTCCTTCGCACTGCCATTGTATTTGCTGAGATCATACTCTGTATCCCCAACAAACAACGTACCTGTGTCAGCTGCAGTAAAGTTCGCTAATTCTACAGAGACCTTAGTAGATACTTCGACACCCGTCCCCAAAGCGTTAAGTGTAGCTGCTGCATCCTTTGCGTTTTGTGTTGAGACGTCAGTTCCAACAGAGGTGCCGAGGTTGCCGCTCAATACCATGTCGGTTGCACCAGTAGCAACGCCATACGCCGTACCGGCAGCAGCCGCTGCACCGAACACACCACCAGCACCAGATTTCACGTTCTCACCAAGTTTGCCGCTTGATGCATCTGACAAGCTTACTGAGATAGTCTCATTTGCGTTAGAACCCACTTGGAAGCTCTTACTTCCAAAAGTCCCGTCCAGCAGCTTCTGAGTACCGAATGAAGTCGTATCAGCGATTCGAGTTAGCTCGCTTTGCAATGAAGAAACTTCTTTCTGCAGTGAATCACGGTCTACATCGCTGTTGCTACCGTTGGCAGCCTGAAGAGACAGATCACGCATGCGCTGGAGGATATTTGTAGACTCTTGCAAAGCACCTTCAGCGGTCTGCGCGATAGAGATACCATCGTTTGCGTTTTTTACCGCAACACCCAGACCGTTGATCTGACTGGTCAGACGGTTGGATATCTGCAGGCCAGCAGCATCATCTTTGGCGCTGTTGATGCGCGAACCGGAAGACAGACGCTCCAGAGAAGTAGACAGGTTGCTGGAAGACGAGCTCAGGTTACGCTGAGCGTTCAGGGAAGCGATGTTGCTGTTGACTGTAAGAGCCATGATAAATACCTCGACCTAGTGTTGTTTGCCTGAGCTTGCGACTCGCGGGCCGGCTTTGCCCAGGCACCCATTGAGTTCGCATTCGATTACTTTATCGGCATCCCTGTCAGGACCTTTAGGGTTTTTGCTGAATTATTTTTGCTGTGCTTTGCAAGCGCTCAGCTAACCCAGAACACCCTAAACGCACCTGACATGGTTTTGACGCCAATCAGATGCTCCGCCGATGACTATTTATCGACGGGGTGAGGAATAACTTTAGGGCGAGTGTTGCACGGGCCTGATTTCGGCTGGGCATGGTCCTCCCGTAGATCGTACCCATGCTCCAGCGCGGGAACGCGCACGGTCTGAGTAACGCTGGTTGCAGCAGGGACGCTGAGCGTCCTGGACTGCATTCCCACGCGGAGCGCGGGAACGACCGGAATCCCGCGGCAGCGTGCTCTACTACATGATCGTTCCCATGCTCGGCGTGGGAACGCACGCATTCTGGGCGACTCGGGTAGCAGGAGGGATGCTAAGCGCCCCGCGCTGCATTCCCACGCCGAGCATGGCAGCGATCAGTTCAGCGATTCCCGCTCAGCGCACCGCCCTACATTACATCTGCATGAAGATTGCCCCAGCGGTACAGCCATGCAACACCCCTGTAACCTCCGTGGGGTTAGCTGGTGTCATTTCCAGACCCGTGTGCCAAGGCGCACGCCAACAGACTGACGCCGAGGTACCCATGTACGCTGAAAAAGCCGTTATTCGCGTGCACCGAGATTTAAAGGTGCACACCTGGTTCTACCCCAATCCCACCGCCGAATCGACCATCATCCTAGTCAATGGCTCACTGGCGACAAGTGCGTCCTTCGGGCAGACCTTGCGCTATCTGAGGCCACTATTCAACGTTGTACTCTTTGATCAACCTTACAGTGGGCATTCACGGGCACACAACAGCAACCACCTGCTAATCGGCAAAGAAGATGAGGCGCTGATCCTGCTGGATCTGATTGAACATTTCTGTGTTGACCAAGTGCTGTCCTTCTCTTGGGGCGGGGTCGCTACCATGCTGGCACTGGCCCAGCGCCCTGATCGCATCAAGCGCGCGACAATCACCTCTTTCTCGCCCATCATCAACCCGGCGATGCATGACTATCTATCACGCGGCAAAACCTATCTTGCTGCCTGTGATCGTCAGCAGATCGGCAATCTGATCAATGAAACCATTGGCGAGCACCTGCCACCGCTGTTCAAACGCTGCAACTTCCGACATGTCAGCAGTCTGGATGAGCATGAGTACGCGCAGATGTTGCTGCATATTCGCCAGGTGCTGGAGCTGGACAGTAGTCAGTACATGAGTTGCGTGAGCAATATTGATATTCCGCTGCTGTTTATCAATGGAACCTGGGACAAGTACACCAGCGTGGATGATGCGCTGCACTTTGCTGATCTGGCGCCCCGCGCGACCTTCGTGCGTATCGCGCATACCGGGCACTTTCTGGACTTGGAGCACAAGACAGCCTGGCAGGACACCAGAGCGGCAATCGAAGAATTTGTGTTTGGCGAGGCCCAGCAGACAATACACCAGCCACATCACCGGCTGGCGATGGTTGGCTGAACAGCCTGCACTCAAAAAAAAGAGCTGCAGGCTGTCGCGGCGATCAGGGATTCATTGAGTCGAACACGGTGGTTTCAGCATCCGCCGCTTGGGCACGCAGGCCGATCAGCTGCTTGATCTTGCGGTGCGGGAATACGTAGAACTGGTCAGCTTCTACCGCCTTGAGGGTTTGCTCGGCGATGTCCGGCGCTTGAATCTTGCCCTTTTGCACTGCGGCTTTGGTCATTTCGGTGCGTTTGAGCATCATCTCGCTGGGCGTGATGGTATCTGCCATATCCGCAGGCCGGTTGCGCTGCGAATCGGAGATGCCGGTGGGGAAGAAGGCCGGGCAGAGGCAGGTTACGCCGACTTTGGCACCGATGTCTTGCAGGTCCAGCGCCAGGGTTTCTGACAAAGCAACGACCGAGTGCTTGGTGACGTTGTAAATCGACATGCTCGGGCCATTCAACCAGCCAGCTGCGGAGGCGGTATTGATAATGTGACCTTCGCCCTGCTCGATAAACATTGGGGTGAAGACTTTAACGCCCCAGACCACGCCATACAGATTGACGCCCATTACCCATTCCCAGTCCGCAACGGTATTTTCCCAAGCCGGACCACCGACGCTTACGCCAGCGTTGTTAAAGATCAAATGCGCGGCGCCAAATTCGCTTTTGCACAGATCGGCAAAGGCCTGCACTTGCTCCAGCTTGGATACGTCCAGCCGCATGGTCGCGGCTGGCGTGCCCGGGTACGCGGCTTCGACCACGCGCAGGGTTTCCTGCATGCCTGCTTCATCTACATCACCCAGCACCAGCTTCATGCCGCGTGCTGCGCAACACAGCGCAAATTCACGACCCAACCCACTGCCGCCGCCGGTAATAGCCGCTACTTTGCCCTGTAGATTTTGCATGCCCTACTCCTCTGAATCTGCGCCCTGCTTATTCGGACGTCGATGAATTATAAATAAGGTGAATAGCATGCCTCGTTCACATTAACCATACCAGCGCTATGGGCCGGATTGATCTAGCCCAAGCAGTCCGATTTATAAAGCTCGTTATATTCTGAGATGAGGCCCGGCAAAACACCCTCACCTCCGCTGGTTATGTCCTATAGTTGGCATAACGAGGTCGCTGGAAAATAATCATGCCGGGACGCCTGTTGTTAGCGCTCATCTTCACCCTCCCCTTGGCCGCTCAAAGTGAGCCATTGATGCTGAATACGGACATTTTCCCACCCTATCAGGTGCAAGAGGGTGATCGCTTGACGGGGAGTTCTATAACGGCCTTGGCCTGTATCTTCGATGCCATGGATAAGGAGTACGAGATCAGAGTGCTGCCTTGGCAACGCGCCGTGCATGAAGTTAGTCAGGGTAAGGCCGAAGGATTTTTCTCATCTACCAGGATGAACAACGCCAGCAACTTCGCCACCCTGTCAGCTCCACTGGCGCTGGAAAAGTGGTATTGGTACAGCAACAACACAGAGCGGCCTCCGGCCTTCGGCGCCTCCAGCAGCCTGCGCATCGGCGGAGTGCGCGGCAGCAATCAGGTAGATTGGCTGATACAGCATGGCTATAACGTAGATCCGCTGGTGACAAATACCGCGCAACTGCTCTATCTGCTCGAGCGCGGTCGCATCGACGCCTTTCTGGCTGACCAGCAGACGCTGCGTATTGAGATGACGCAACAACCCTTGGATCTGCGCCCGAGCCATGCGCACTTCCAGCAATACACCACCTTGGGCGTCTATTTCTCCAATTCGCTGTTGAGCCGTGAACCTGCCTTTATGACTCAGTTTAACCGACAGGTTTTCCAGTGCATCCCCGAAATTGCCGTACTACAAGCGGATGAGCGCGCTCGCCTAGCACACTTATACGAAACACTATTCGACAATTGGCGCCGCGAGCCTCTGCTGGTGCAGGCGGTGTTACAGGAGAATAAAACCCGCGGCGATATGGCCTTGAGCCGGATACATGCGCTGGACCAGCAATGGCTACAAGAGCAGCAACAAACAGAGCAACCGCTGATAGACAGCGTACGCAACAATTCCCTGTCACTTTGGCTGAAGCAACAGCAGGCGAGCTACAAGGGTTTGATAAGTGAGATTATAGTGACCGACCAGCATGGCCTGAACATCGCCGCTAGCGAAGTCACTACCGATTACTGGCAAGGAGACGAAGCCAAATTTGCCGAACCCTTCTTTGCCAGTCAGGATCAACCTTATATGGGCCCGCTAAGTTACGACCAATCGACCCAGCGTTATCAGGTACACGTGAGCAATACCGTGCGTAACCCCAGCAGCGGTGAGGTGACTGGCGTGATCATTCTGGGGATTGATATCGAACGGGCCTTGAAGATGGAAAACAGCTTAAATAGCGGAGAATTACCTAGACAATGAGCCACACTGCACTCCACCTCTGCGCCAGCGCGCTGGCAATCATACTGGCATGCAGCGCCTGCTCTCCGGTACCGCAAAAGCCACTGGACGGCGGCATGGCTCGGGTCAACCTGGATGCTGATGTGGGCAACGATGTGAGAGCTTACCGCCTGGATGGTGAGCTTACGCCCAGCATTCGCTTCGGCGACATCACGCCCGGCGCGCACAGCCTGCAGGTGCGCTATCACTTCGAAGTACCCGGTGGCGCCGGCAGCGGCGCCCTGTTGGACGCCAACTTACGCACCTGTGTGATGGAGGTGAAATACGATAATTTTGCTGCCGGCATGCAGTATCTGCTCAAAACCGAACGCCGTGGCTGGCGGCCTGCAGGCTGGCTTTATGATCAGCAGACTCAGGAGAAGCTGGTTGATGCGGAAGAAGTGCGTTGTGGGCCGGGTATGTAGTTGGGGTGGTTAGGCTGCCAGCCAGCATGCGATATGCATACAGTATGTGGCTAGCTGATTTCCGGTTTCACCGGATGGCGAGTCAGGGGGAATGCTTACCCACTCCCCCCGACACCCCCCCTCGGTACCCGGCTGCGCGGCCCTTCGGGTTCGCTCCGTTGCTCGACCTGCCGGGGCCCCTCGCAAACTCGCTTCGCTCAGACACCGCGAGGACCTTTTCCCCGGCAGCTCTGCGCTACTCGCCCGCTCAGATGGGATTTAATAGTCCGTGTCGTAGCTTAGTTGCGCGGTTAAAACAGGCGAAGAACCAACATCATACGAATACTCCAAGCTGTCGAGTACCGCAGAAATGCAGTCATACCCACCCAGCCGCCCGCCAAGTCTCCATCCAAGCCATATCATCATCCGCCTCAGCGCGATACTCAGCAGCCAACCATCCGTCGTACCCAACGCTGTCCATCGCCGCTAACGCTGCGGCAAAATCCAGTTCGCCTGAACCGGGTGCGCCGCGACCAGGGCAATCAGCAAACTGCACGTGGCCGATGCGTCCGGCCAGGCGCTGCACGCTGTGTGGCAAATGCTCGCTCATACGTGCCATGTGATAGAAGTCGAGCTGCGCGGAGAGATTAGGATGATCGACCCGCTCCAGCATCTCAGCCAGCTCGTCGGAGCCGGACAGCAAAAAGTCCGGCATATCCAGCCGGTTAATCGCCTCGCACACCACGCCGATACCCAGAGGCGCAAAGACCTCGGCTGTGTTCTTCAGGTTGGCGGCCAAGATGGTCAGTGCGGTAGCTCGATCAACTCCTGCGGCCAATCTGCCGGGGAGCACGTTGACCTTTTGCGGCCGCAGCACCTGCGCATACTCCAGGGCCAATTGCAGGGCGCTGGCAAATTCTGCTTGGCGATCCGGCACACCTGCCAGCCCTGGCCCGCCCTGTTGCATGTCTCCGGCCGGCAAGTTGAACAACACCAGCGGCATGCCGTGGCGCTGCAACTCAACCTGCAATTCGATAGCCGGTATGGCGTAGGGAAACTGGATTTCCACTCCATCAAACCCTGCCTTGGCAGCAGCGCCTACGCGCTCCAATAAAGGAAGTTGAGTAAACAGCAGCGAGAGGTTGGCGGCCAGCTTCCAGCGCATGGAGTGTTCTCCGAAAGGTAAAGCACTCAATTGTAAGCAGCTTGCGGCATAGCTGCACGTCTCAGGGCTTCGCCTGCAGGCGGTTTTTCTTTACACTTGCGACCATGCCCCGCTCGGCCACGACAGCCGTTTGGGAGTCTTCCGCTATTGAACCGGAGTAAAACATGTCGATGATCAAACGCCCCTTGGCTGCGCTGGCGGGTTTGTGCCTGTCTGTTGCCACCCTTTTTTCTACCGCTGCACTGGCGCAAACCACTGAGCTACGCGTTTCCGCCATCCCCGATGAAGCGCCTACCGAGCTGATGCGCAAGTTCGAGCCGCTGGGCAAGTATCTGGAAGAACAAATTGGCATCCCGGTTACTTTTCAGCCTGTCTCCGATTACGCTGGCGTGGTTGAGGCGCTGGGTGCCAAGCGCCTAGACATGGCGTGGCTGGGTGGTTTCACTTACGTGCAAGCCAAACTTCGCACCGGCGACGCAATTCCGCTGGTTCAGCGCGAGCAGGACGAAGTGTTCACCAGTACCTTCATCACGGCTGATCCGGACGTCAAAACCCACCAAGACCTGGAAGGCAAGAGCTTCGCCTTCGGCTCTGTATCCTCTACCTCTGGCCACCTGATGCCGCGCTACTTCCTGCAGCAGGACGGTATTGATCCTGATACCTTCTTCAGCCGTGTCGGCTTTTCAGGCGCCCACGACGCGACCGTCGCCTGGGTTGAATCCGGCAAGGTAGACGCTGGCGTGCTGAATTCATCAGTGTGGGAAAAACTGATCGAGCAGGACAAGGTCGACACTGACAAAGTCCACGTTTACGCCGTCACCCCCACGTACTACGACTATAACTGGACAGTACGCGGCGGCCTGGAGCCAGAGTTGGTCGAGAAGATCAAGGCCGCTTTCCTGGCACTGGACCCTGCCAATCCTGAGCATAAAGCGATTCTGGATCTACAGCGCGCCTCACGCTTTGTGCCAACCAGTGCAGAAAACTATCAGGGCATTGAAGAAGCTGCCCGTGCTGCCGGTTTGCTTGAGTGAGCATCAGCCTGACAGGGGTGGGTTATACCCACCCCAACGGGATGCGCGCGCTATCGGATATCAACTTAAGCATTGCAGCTGACGAACAGGTCGCCATCATTGGCTCATCAGGTGCGGGCAAAACCACCCTGCTAAAGTTGCTGGCAACCAGCCTACTGAGCTCCTCCGGCGACCTTCAGCTGCTGCAGCATAATCCCGCACAACTGGGTGCCCGAGCTCTGCGCCAGCTGCGCAGCCGCATTGGCCTGATTCACCAAAGCCCTCCTCTGCCACCACGCCAACGGGTGGTAACCGCTGTACTGGCCGGCAGGCTGGGGCAATGGTCTTTGGCACGCGCCTGCCTGTCCCTGTGTTATCCGAGCGATATCGAAGGCGCCCGAGCGGAGTTGTCTCGCCTGGATCTGGCAGAAAAACTCTTCGAACGCTGCGATCAGGTGTCGGGCGGACAGCAACAACGCATCGGCATCGCCCGCGTGCTCTATCAAAAACCGGACATCATGCTGGCAGACGAACCCGTCTCGGCGATGGACCCGGTATTGGCCGAACATACGCTGAGCATCCTCGGCAGCATTGCCCGTGAACGCGGCGTGCCCTTGATCGCCAGCCTGCATGCGGTAGAACTGGCGCTGAAACACTTCCCCCGCGTGATCGGCCTTAGAGCGGGCGAGATTCTTTTCGACAAGCGCGCAGACACCATCAGCCAGCAGGATCTGGATGCGCTTTACCTGAATACCGACCTGGACGATACCGCCGATCAATACGCCGCTGCGGCCAACAACAGCCTGCGTAGCCGATGCCTGTAACCGCAACTCGGGCCCACTGGCATGACCCAGCTGCCACTCCCCGCGCACTGCTGACACTGGCACTCTTGCTGGTGCTTTGGCCTGGCCTGCAACTGACCGAGTTTCGGCCGCAGATACTCTTTAACGCGCAAAACCGCGAGGTAATGGGCCGTTTCCTGGCAGGGTTCTGGCCGCCGGATACCAGCGCTGAGTTCCTGCTAATGCTTGGTCGAGCCACACTGGAAACCCTGGCAATGGCAACCGCGGGCCTGGCTCTGGCACTGATTCTGGCTATCCCCCTCAGCCTCATCGCTACCCGCACGCTCTCTATTTCGGCACTCTTTAGTGGCCGTCCCAGCCGGACTGGCCGCCTGCTTCGCTACCCTGTTCGTTTTGTTCTGATCGTACTGCGCAGCATACCGGAGATCGTTTGGGCGCTGCTGTTCGTGCGCGCCGTGGGACTGGGCCCCACTGCTGGCGTCCTGGCGATAGCCATTACCTACAGCGGCATGCTCGGCAAAGTCTATGCGGAAATCTATGAATCGGTTGATCCACAACCTGCCCGCGCATTACTGCAGAGTGGCAGCTCCCGCCTGGCTGCTTTTTTGTACGGTGTACTGCCCAATGCTGCACAGGAACTAACGTCCTACACTCTGTATCGCTGGGAGTGCGCCGTGCGTGCCTCGGTCATCATGGGCTTCGTAGGAGCTGGCGGGCTGGGCCAAATGATTGACCTGTCCATGCGCATGTTTGCCGGTGGGGAAGTAGTCAGCATATTGCTGACCTTCCTGTTGCTGGTGCTGCTGGCCGACCAGATCAGCCAGCAACTGCGCAAGAGGCTGGCATGAAGCAGAGCCTCAGCGCAGCACTATGGCTACTGGCAATCGTTGCCGCAGTGGTAGCCTCTTTTGCTTATCTGCAATTGGACTTTGCCAGCCTGTTCAGCACTGATAGTCGCGCACAGATGCTGGACTATGCAGGCTCTTTCTTCCCACCCAACACCTCCGCAGGCTGGCTCAACAAACTGTGGCAAGGCACGCTTGAGACCTTGGCGATCTCAGCTATCGGCACCCTGCTGGCCGCGTTCTTTGGGGCGCTATTTAGCCTGCTGGCAGCAGGCCGACTGGGCAATATGGCAAAAGCCCTCTGCCGCCTGCTGCTTAATGCGCTGCGCTCTGTGCCGGAGCTGGTTTGGGCTGCACTGATGGTGTTGGCAGCAGGACTGGGCCCTTTTGCCGGTACCCTGGCCATCGCCCTGCATACCACGGGCGTACTCGGCAGGCTCTTCGCCGAAGCGCTGGAAAACACCCCACCCGAGCCGGCCAATGCCTTGCGCGCAGCAGGTGCCTCCGCCACCACCGCTTTTCTCTACGGCACCCTGCCGGGCGTCATACCCCAGTGGCTGGCTTACACCCTGTATCGCTGGGAAAACAATATTCGTATGGCCGCGGTATTGGGCTTTGTGGGCGCTGGTGGTTTGGGGCAGATGCTGCACGTCACACTCAGCCTGTTTCAGCAATCCAAAGCGATGAGTGTGATTCTGGCTATGCTGGCGATGGTGTTGTTGGTGGATGCGTTGAGCGGGTGGTTGCGGGCGAGATTGGGGTGAACTGGCGTCTGACTCTGTCTGCCAAGGCCTGAACGAAGCTTGCTCCGAGTATTATCTCAACCATCATGCGTTAGCTAGATAACGGTTTCGCCGCTAGGCGAAACCGATCCCAAACTGATTATCAGTATTTGAGTGACCGCAGTCAGAAAAAGCCAACCGAATAAAACCATGCTTCAGAAATACTCAGGAGCAAAAAATTGGTCAGCTCTCAACCCGCTCCTGCACCAAGACCCAAGGCCGAATAACCACCGCCCACAAATTGTCAGGCTCTCGCTCAGCCCAGTCTGCCGCTTGTGCATCGGTCGCCAACTGCAACTGCCTGGCATCCATCCAGCCTTTTATCTGCTCGCTGTTGTCTTCCATCATCGCCGCAGCCGCCTGCACCAGATCAAGATCCGGGGCGACCATCAGCAAATCGCCACGCGCAAAGTGAGGCTCGAGGGTTTTCCATTCAATATTGCCAGTGGCACCAAGAATAGCCGCGTAGGCTTCGTCAGACAGGGTCATCAGGCTAATTCCTTTCCTCTATCAAAAAGCTGCATGGTAGCCAGCTGCGGCTGACATGCAAGACATCGTCGGCAATGTCGCCAAAAACAACCTAATCTGTCACACAGTATGTCGCTATACAGACACAATGTTGCAGTTAAAGGACATTGACCCATAAATCGACAACGGCCGATTCCCTGTAATAGTAGCGATTGCTAAACTGCTCCGGTACAGTTCTGATCAGGCTGCGTACCCGGACAAGCAGGAACAGGCCAAGACTAATTCGGCATAACAATATAAGTGAGCAGATACTATGAAAATGGCACACAAAAAAGCACTGTCCCAAATTATCGCCGCGGCGACACTGGTCGGTGCCAGCAGCTACTCGCTGGCAGCTGATACGATCAAGATTGCGCTGGCAGGCCCGGTTACCGGTCCCGTAGCACAGTACGGTGACATGCAGTTCATCGGTGCCAAAATGGCCATCGAGCAGATAAACATGGCAGGCGGCGTGAATGGCAGCCAGCTGGAAGGTGTGGTTTTTGATGACGCCTGCGACCCCAAACAGGCTGTCGCCGTCGCCAACCGTATCGTTAACGATGGCATCAGCTTTGTCGTTGGTCACCTTTGCTCCAGTTCTACTCAGCCTGCTTCCGACATCTATGAAGATGAAGGCATCCTGATGATTACCGCAGCCTCCACCAGCCCCGAGATCACCGATCGCGGCTACAACCTGGTATTTCGCACCATTGGTCTGGACAGCCTGCAGGGCCCGACTGCTGGCAAATATATTGTTGAACAGATAAAGCCAAACAAAGTTGCCGTCATCCATGACAAACAACAGTACGGTGAAGGTATCGCGACCGCAGTGCGTGACGTGCTGACTGAAGCCGGCATCGACGTACCCCTGTTTGAAGGCATCACCGCGGGTGACAAGGACTTCTCTGCGCTCATCGCCAAGCTGCGCCAGGCCGATGTCGATTTTGTTTACTACGGTGGCTACCACCCAGAGCTTGGCCTGATTCTGCGCCAGGCATCCGAGCAAGGTCTGGATGTGCGTTTCATGGGGCCTGAAGGCGTAGGTAACACCGACATCTCTGCCATCGCCGGTGAAGCCTCCGAAGGTCTGCTGGTCACCCTGCCGAAAGCCTTTGACGAAGACCCCAGGAACGCTGACCTGGTACAAGCCTTCAAAGCCAAGAACGAAGACCCTTCCGGTCCCTTCGTATTCCCGGCTTACGCAGCAGTGCAGGTCATTGCCGATGGTATCAAGCTGGCCGATAGCACCGACACCGAAGCCGTCGCTGCGGCGCTGCGAAGCAACAACTTCGACACTCCGACGGGCACTCTTGCTTTCGACGAGAAAGGCGATCTGAAAGACTTCAACTTCGTGGTCTATGAATGGCACTCTGACGCCAGCAAAACTGCACTGACCGAGTAAGTGAATTAACTCCGGGCCTGCTCAGCTTAGCTGACAGGCCCGGTTTTTTTGTTGATGCCTGTCTTTGCGGACCAGCATTGCTCATCTTGTATTTTCGGTGTCATGGCTATGCCAGAGTCCCTCTATTATTTCATTCAACAGCTACTGAACGGACTTACCGTCGGTAGTACCTATGCCCTGATCGCCATTGGCTACACCATGGTGTACGGCATCATTGGCATGATCAACTTCGCCCACGGCGAGATTTACATGATTGGCAGCTATATCGCCTTTATCGTTATTGCCGCGCTGGCGATGTTCGGTATTGAGTCGGTACCGCTGCTGATTTTTGCTGCCTTCGTCATCAGCATGGTGGTCACCAGTGCCTATGGCTACAGTATCGAGCGTGTCGCCTACCGCCCGCTGCGTGGCGGCAACCGCCTGATCCCGCTTATTTCAGCGATCGGCATGTCTATTTTCCTGCAGAACCTGGTGCGTATAGCCCAAGGCTCGCGTGACATTGCGATGCCCAGCCTGATCACCGGCGGTATCGACATTGGCCCGCAGGATGCCTTCCACGCCAGCCTGTCCTATATGCAGATGATCATTTTTGCGGTCACGCTGGTGAGCATGGTGTTGCTAACCCTGTTCATCTCCCGCTCGCGCATGGGCCGTGCCTGTCGCGCCTGCGCTGAAGACCTGAAAATGACCAACCTGTTGGGTATCAATACCAACGGCATCATCGCGCTGACCTTTGTCATCGGCGCTGCACTGGCAGCCATTGCCGGTGTGCTGCTCGGCATGTACTACGGCGTGATCAACCCCTACATCGGCTTCATGGCGGGCCTTAAAGCCTTCACCGCCGCTGTACTGGGCGGCATCGGCAGTATTCCCGGCGCCGTATTGGGCGGCCTGTTGCTTGGTGTTACCGAGGCCATCACTGCGGGTTACTTCAGCACCGAGTACAAGGACGTGGTGGCCTTTGGGCTGCTGATCCTGATTCTACTGTTCCGCCCCAGTGGCATTCTTGGCCGCCCGGAGGTAGAGAAAGTATGATTCGCGCCAATTTGAAACCGGCGGTCATTTCCGCCGTCGTCGTCGTAGTTCTTTCTGGATTGCTGATGGGCGTGAGACTCGATCAGGACGGCACCAACTTATCCCTGGTTGGCGCTGGCCCTGACGTGTATTGGAAGATCGCGATTGCCGCCACCTTCATCTTTTTCTACAACCTGTTCCGCGACCACCTGGCCAGGCTATGGCAGAGCATGCCAGGCATGCCAAAAACGCCGACACAGCTGGTTGAAGCCAGCAAAAAACCCGTACTGCGTCAGTTGTTCTGGTGCTTTTTGATCGCGCTCGCCATCCTGTGGCCCTTCATCTCCAACCGAGGCGGTACTGACCTGGCGACGCTGGTATTGATCTACGTGATGCTTGGCTTGGGGCTCAACATCGTGGTTGGTCTGGCTGGCCTGCTGGATCTGGGTTATGTCGGCTTTTACGCGGTGGGTGCCTATGGTTATGCCCTGCTCGCGATGTATTTTGATATCGGCTTCTGGACCGGTCTGATTTCCGCCGGCTTACTCGCCGCCCTATTCGGCTTCCTGCTCGGCTTTCCGGTACTGCGCCTGCGAGGAGACTATCTGGCCATTGTTACCCTGGGCTTCGGCGAGATCATTCGCATTCTGCTGAATAATATGACCTGGCTAACCAACGGCCCCAATGGCATCGGCGGCATCCCCAAGCCTACGCTCTTCGGACTTGAATTCAGCCGCAAGGCCAGCGAGGGCATGCAGAGCTTCCACGACTTTGTAGGTATCGATTACAGTTCTGAGCACCGGGTCATGTTTCTCTATCTGCTCGCGCTCCTGCTCGTGCTGATCACCCTGTTCGTAATCAATCGCTTGCTGCGCATGCCGATTGGCCGTGCCTGGGAAGCTCTGCGTGAGGATGAGATTGCCTGCCGCGCGCTGGGCATCAACCCTACCGCGGTAAAACTCAGCGCTTTCACCATAGGTGCCAGCTTCGCCGGTTTTGCCGGTTGTTTCTTTGCTGCACGACAGGGCTTTATCAGCCCGGAATCCTTCACCTTTATCGAGTCTGCCATCATCCTCGCCATTGTGGTGCTGGGCGGCATGGGGTCACAGATCGGCGTCATTCTGGCTGCCATCATCATGACCATCCTGCCGGAGATGGCCCGTGAGTTTAACGAGTACCGCATGTTGCTGTTTGGTTTGATGATGGTGCTGATGATGATCTGGCGCCCCCAAGGGCTGCTGCCAATGAACCGTCCGCACCTGGAGTTGCGCACATGAGCCGGCCGCTATTGGAAGTATCCGGTTTGACCATGCGCTTCGGCGGCCTGTTGGCCGTGGACGGTGTAGAGTTGAGTGTTGAACCGGGACAAATCGTCTCTATGATTGGCCCCAACGGCGCCGGTAAAACAACGGTCTTCAACTGCCTTACCGGCTTCTACAAGCCGAGCGGCGGCAAGATCGTGTTTGATGGGCAGGAAATTCAAGGCTTGCCGGGTTTTAGGGTAGCGCGCCGCGGCATGATTCGAACGTTCCAGCATGTTCGGCTGTTCAAGGAAATGACCGTAGTCGAGAACCTGCTGGTAGCCCAGCACCAGCATATGAACACCAGTATGCTGGCCGGGCTGTTCAAAACGCCAAGCTATCGCCGCAGTGAACGCGAAGCAATGGAGCGCGCGGCCTACTGGCTGGAGCGCGTTGACTTACACGAGTTCGCCAATCGCGAGGCCAACACCCTCGCCTACGGCCAGCAACGACGTCTGGAGATAGCACGTTGCATGGTTACCCAGCCCAAGCTGTTGATGCTGGATGAGCCTGCAGCTGGCCTGAACCCACGGGAAACCGACGATCTGAAGGCGTTGATCGCCGAGCTACGCGACAACCATCAACTCACGGTATTGCTGATTGAGCATGACATGAAACTGGTGATGAGCATTTCCGACAAGATCGTTGTAATCAACCAGGGCAGGCCTTTGGCTGCCGGCACGCCGGAAGAAATCAAGCAGAATCCGGATGTCATCAAAGCTTACCTGGGTGAAACCTGAGGAATTGCCAACCATGCTGTACATGAAGAACGTATCAACCCACTACGGCAAGATCCAGGCGCTACACGAGGTGAACCTTGAGGTTCAACGCGGCGAAATCGTCACCCTTATCGGTGCCAATGGTGCGGGCAAGACAACCCTGCTGATGACCCTGTGCGGCGACCCCCACGCCAGCACGGGGAGCATCCGCTACGATGGCGATGAACTGACCGGTCTAACCACCGCCGAAATCATGCGCAAGGATATCGCCATAGTACCGGAAGGCCGGCGGGTATTTTCACGGCTCACGGTGGAGGAGAACCTGAGCATGGGTGGGTTTTTTACCGCCAAGGAAGAACTGCAAGAGCAACTGGACACCACGCTAACCTTGTTTCCGCGCTTGAAAGAACGCTATCAACAGCGCGCAGGCACCATGTCAGGTGGTGAGCAGCAAATGCTGGCAATCGGGCGTGCACTAATGAGCAAACCACGGCTCTTGCTACTCGATGAGCCGTCGCTCGGGCTGGCACCTATCATTATCCAGCAGATTTTCGATATTATCGAGCAGCTGCGCCAGCAGGGCGTCACCATCTTCCTGGTCGAGCAAAATGCCAATCAGGCGCTTAAGCTCGCCGACCGGGGTTACGTGATGGAGCACGGCCATATCGTCATGCAGGACACTGGCGAAGCACTATTAGCCAACCCCGATGTGCGCAAGGCCTATCTCGGCGGCTAGCCCCAGACTGTCAGGGAGCCGTCTGGCGCCCCTGATAGGCACAACCCTGATAGCGTTCACCATTAAGCAGCAAAGTGGCGCTCATATGAAAATAATCACCAGTAATCGCGTCCTGACAGGCTTGCGGATAAAGCCATAACTCAATACCAGCGTCCTCCAGCCCACGAGCGCTCAGCGAACCATCTGGCAACTGCTCGCTCACTACGGGCTGAGGCGAGTAAGATCGCTCGGCATCATTGCGCGTCAGACCATTCGCCGCAAGACTGACACGCCAGGCTGGCTTGCTTTGCACCGCGACCCACTGCGCCGCATCAGCACTGCGATCAGCACAACCCCGGCCGTGCGACTGCATGCGCAGCACCTCGTCAGACCGAACTCGCCCGGCGCTATCAACCCGCCCCAGCAAGTCGACAAAAATCGCTGTCTGTCCTGGTTGTGCTGATTGTGCGAACAGCTCATCGAGCCTATCGTTGGCACTTACCGCTTGTGCGTTGTCGCGGCCGCACTGGCGTAGTACAAACCCGCTTTCGCTCTGTTCAAGAAGGCCACTCAGGCGCTGCTGCCCCCCCGCCCAACGATCACTCAACAAGCTACAACCCGACGTCAACAACACCGCCGTGGCCAGCGTAATACGCGCGCTCTGACACAAGAAAGCACTCAATATGTGAACTCCTCAGCGTAAAATAGGTGATGCCGCCAAAATCATGACATACGGCAGATCACAAATGCGATTGGCAATGGTACTCTGTGCCCCATTCACCCGCATGCGATTCAGATTGGCGGGTTTGGTTCCCTGGTATCACTTTGTCGGAAAACACTGTTGGAAGCACAATAATGAAGATGATCTCTGCCGCCATACTGAGCACTGTCGCAATAACCCTTACTGCCTGCTCCACCAGCAAACCCGCCCCAGCACCTCAGCCCGAGGCGACCCCATGGGCCCAGGAGCATATGGCTGAGCTCACCGTCATTGCCTTGGAAGAGCATTACGAGATTCACAATACCGGTGAGCAGATTCGTCTGGTAATACCGGTCAAAAATAACTTCCATCCCAAGCGGACCTTGCTACTACCCTCAGGCCTGGTGCCTTTGTCACGTGTCGCCAAGGTTCTGCGCACAGCGACTGATAGCAATATTGCCGTTATTGGCTTCAGCGACGATGTCGGCGCAGACGACGTAAACGAGCAACTCAGCCTTGAGCGCGCCCAGGCTGTTGCCAGCGTACTGCAACTGGGCGGCGTTCGTCGTACCAACATGCAGCTGAAGAGTTTGGGCGAGGATCAACCCCGGGCAGATAACAGCACCCAGGAAGGTCGCGATCTGAACCGTCGGGTAGAAATCGAAATCACCCCCCGTGGCGGCTTCTCGAATCTGGCCCTTGCGCCTTGATATGAGCCCTTCTGGCCTGCAATAGCAGTACGTCGCTTTTGCAGGCCAGGTCTGCTGTAGTAAGTAGTAAAAAGCCTTTCACAACTTAGCAGCACCCAGGCATTGCGTACTCTTAACGTACGCCAAGCCCTGCGCTGCCAGTACTTTGCGCTCTAGCCAACCAGACCAGACAATCTCACGAGCCCGTTCAGGCGCTAAATACCGCCACAGATTGGCGTTGCTCTAAGGGCAGGAGCTCACTGATCCCAAGGCTCGCCGCGAGTTCGCGGTTCACGCCGCAGTTTTTCATGCATGGCGGCTTTAGCCAGCATATGTGCGCTGACCGGCGCAGTTAAAAACAGGAAAAAGGTAATCAAGAGCTCGTGTAGGCTAGGCTCGCCAGTCTGCTGCGAAAAATACAGCATGGAGCCAATAACCAGCGCCCCTACACCCAATGTGGTCGCCTTCGTCGGACCATGCAGACGCATAAAGAAGTCCGGCAGCTTGACCAACCCGATAGAGCCAATCAGCGCGAACAGGCTACCGGTTAGCAGCAAGGCTGCAATCAGCCACTCGACCCAGCTTGGTCCACTCATAATCTTTCCTTACTCAATAATATTGCCGCGCATCAGGTGCTTGGCAATCGCGACCGTGCTGATAAACCCCATGACGGCGATCAACAACGCGGCTTCAAAAAACAGGTTGGAGTCCAGATACAAACCAAACAGCATGATCAGCGCAATACCGTTGATATACAGGGTATCCATGGCCAGTATGCGGTCCGGCAGATCAGGCCCCTTGATCAGGCGAACAAAGGTCAGCAGCAAGGCAACACTCATGATGCCTAGGCAGAATAGAATTACGGCCTGGAGCATTCGAACACCTCCTTGATCGGTTGCTCATAGCGGCGTCGAATATGCTCAATCATCGCCTCCTCATCACCCACATCCAGCCCATGTATCAGCAGCGTCTTGCGATCTTCGCTGATGTCAGCCGAGACCGTGCCCGGTGTCAGCGAAATTGTGCTGGCCAGCACGCTGATAGAAAATTCGTGCTGCAAACTCAGTGGATACTCGACAAAAGCCGGGCGCAACTCGCGGCGCGGGCCGAGAATCAGTTTGGCTACCTGAAGGTTGGCCAGCACAATATCGGCAAACACGCGGCACACAAACAGCAGCAATCGATCGACCCGGCAGTTGCTTGGCGGGTTAGGCCAGAACACATTGGTCATCAAGGGAATGACCAGGGCGAGAAAGGCGCCCATTATCAGGCTACCTGCCGATACCGCATTCATCAGCAATTGCCAGCCAACCAACAGCGACAGACTCAGCCAGGGGTGCGGCAGGATGCGCTTGAAAAAGCTCATGGACTGGCCTCCGGAGTGATGGACATAACCGCATCAATGTAGTTTTGCGGCGCCAGCAGCTGATCTGCGGTAGCAGCCAGGTAGGCCAGTACCGGCTCGGCAAAGATCACCAGCGCCGGACTGGCCAGCAATAACAGCAGTACCGCCGTCATGCGCAGCGCATCGATCGGCTCAGCCGACGCAGCTGCCTCAGTTTGACGCCAGAACAGCGTGGTACCCGCGCGGCTCAAGGCAACAAGGCTCAAGAACCCGGCTCCCAGCACGACCGGATATAACCAGGCAGCCTGCTGCCCGGTGCCCACGGCACTAAGCAGCAACAGCTTACCGATAAAGCCGGACAACGGCGGCATACCGACAATCGACATCGCAGCCAAAAAGAACACGCCACCCAGCAGCATTGGGTACGGCAAGGCTGGTCCGGCAATCAGACGCGCAGCGTAGCGCGGCCCGCGGACACGTTGCAGCACGCCGGCGAACAAAAAGAAGGCCCCGGTAATCCAGGTCGAGTGCATCAAATAGAATAGCGTGGCCCGCAGGGCTTCAGGCGTGCCAATCGCCAGCCCCGCGAGCATGGTGCCAACCGAGAGCACCACCAGGTAAGCAATCAGTCCCGAGAGCGTGGCTGCAGCCAATGCGCCCAGTGCGCCAAGCAACAGCGTTACCAGCGCTAGTGGCCAAAGCCACTCATTAACCATAAATGCCAGGCTATCGGCCTGCTCACCGAAGATAAGCGTGTAAACCCGCAGGATCGAATACAGACCAACCTTGGTCATAATGGCGAATAGCGCACCGACCGGGGCACTGGCTGCCGAATAGGCACGCGGCAGCCAGAAATAGAGCGGGAACATCGCTGTTTTCAAACCGAAGACCACCAATAACAGCATGCCTGCGGCGCCCACCAGAGGCTGCTCCTCTGGCGATAGCTGGCTGACGCGAATCGCCAGATCAGCCATATTAAGCGTTCCTAGCACCCCATACAGGGTACCGACTGCAATCAGAAACAAAGCTGACCCAGTCAGATTCAAGAGCACATAGTGCAAGCCTGCGCGCACTCGCGCGGACCCCGCACCATGCAGCAAAAGCGCATAGGAGGCGATCAGCAGAATCTCGAAAAATACAAAAAGATTGAACAGGTCGCCAGTCAGAAAGGCGCCGGTAATCCCCATCAACTGAAACTGAAACAGCGGATGAAAATTGCGCCCTGCAGCGTCATCGCCGCGCAGTGAAAACAACAGCGCACAAAAGGCGAGCACAGCGGTTATGAACAGCATGAGCGCACTGAGGCGATCAACCACCAACACAATACCAAAGGGCGGTGCCCAGTTGCCCAAGGTGTAAACCAGCGTCCCCTCGCTGGCACGCAGGAGCAACATGATTGCCAACGGCAACTGCAGAAAGGTCGCCAGCAGACTGACGCCACGTTTAAAATTCATGCTACCACGCATTAGCAGCAGCACAGCGCCCACCACCATAGGCAACACAATGGGTAGGATCGGCAGATGAGTCATCAACGATCTCCCTTACCATCAACGTGATCACTGTCCAACTCACCCTGCGCTCGCAGGGATAGGACCAGCGCAAAGGCGGTCATAGCAAAACCGATCACAATAGCCGTCAGCACCAATGCCTGTGGCAGTGGGTCCGCATAGTCCACTCGCTCACCCAATACCGCAGGCACCGCTTCACCAATGCGGCCCATGGCAAACAGAAACAGGTTGACCGCATAGCTCAGCAGGGTCAGCCCTATCACCACCGGGAAGGTCCGTGCGCGCAGCATGAGGAACACCCCGCAACTGGTCAGCAGGCCAATTAGCAGTGCATACATCAGCTCCATCAGAAATCCCCCCTTCGCAACGGCATCTGTGACAACTTGCCCAGATTCGCGAGTATCAACAAAGTGGCACCCACTACGGTCAAGTAAACACCCAGATCAAACAGCATCGCAGTTGCCAGCTCGATGTCTCCTATCAACGGAATATGGAAGTGATCAAAGGCGCTGGTCAGGAAGGGATAGCCGAAGAACAGACTGCCAAAGCCGGTCGCTGCTGCAATCAACACACCGGCAGCAGCCAGATAATGGTAATTGACCGGCCAACGCTCTGATGTCCATTCCTCGCCACTGGCAACGTATTGCAGAATCAAGGCGACGGCGGTAATCAGGCCAGCGATAAAGCCACCACCCGGCAGGTTGTGGCCACGCAGGAATATAAATACCGATATCAGCAGCGCTAGTGGTAGCAAGACCCGCGACAGGTTCACCAGCATCAGTTGCTCGCCACGGGTTGCCCAAGGCTTACCCAAACTATCACCACCCGGCAGACGGAGACGCAGACCATCTATCAGCGCATAAATACCAATGGCTGCAATCGCCAGCACGGTAATCTCGCCCATAGTGTCAAAGCCACGGAAGTCGACCAGGATCACATTGACTACGTTGGTACCACCGCCGCCAGTCAAACTGTTCTGCAAGAAGAAACTGGCGATGCTGTCGTAGGGACGCGTCATGACGGCAAAGGCCAATGCCGCTACCAGCCCCCCACACATGAGTGCCAGCAACACATCTCTGCCACGCCGCAACGGGGAGGACTCGCGCGGTGAGCGCGCGGGCAAGAAGAACAGCGCCAACATCAACAACACTATGGTGACCACTTCAACCGATATTTGCGTGAGGGCCAGATCTGGCGCGGCAAAGCGAGCAAAGGCAAGCACCACACCAAGACCAACAACACTGAGCATCGTCAGCGATACCAGTCGCTTGCGGTGCCAGAAAACAGTGCACAACGCGGCAACAGACATGATCAAAGCCACCGCAAGGCTAGTACCGTCAATGGGTGTCATGGCTACGTTGCCTTGCAAGCTCGGCAGTCGGAACAGCCAATAGCCACTGACGATGAGTGCCGCACCCAGCAGGCAGGCCAGGTAGCGCTGCAGCGATCCATTTTCCAACAGCAGCGTGAACTGGCCAGCACCGCGCACAGCCGCCTGCACCATGCGTTCAAACACCAGCTTAGCGTCCAACTCGCGCTGGCGTGCATACCAGGCAAACAAAGGCGCGCGCGCCGCGTAGACAAGTACACCCACAACCAGAGCGACAAAACTCATCAGCAACGGCAGGTTAAAGCCGTGCCAGATCGCAAGACTATACTCCGGCAATTCACCGCCAACCGTTGCCTGTGCTGCGACCGAAAGCAGGCCTGCGACAGTAAGCCCTGGTGCCAGCCCGACCAGCAGACACATGGCCACCAGAATCTCTACCGGCACTTTCATATAACGCGGCGGCTCGTGCGGAGGGTACTTGGGCAAATTGACAGGTTTACCATTAAAGAACACATCGTGAATAAAGCGCAGCGAATAGGCGACGGAGAACACCCCACCCAAGGTCGCGCCCAGCGGAATCAGCCAGCTAAAGCTGCCGAGCATGTGCGTATCCAGCGTTTCGCTGAAGAACATCTCCTTGCTCAAAAAGCCATTGAGTAGTGGCACACCCGCCATTGCTGACGCAGCAACCATGGCCAGCGTCGCCGTGTGCGGCATAAACCGCAGCAGACCGTTGATGCGCCGCATGTCACGCGTACCCGTTTCATGGTCAATAATGCCTGCTGCCATGAATAGCGAAGCTTTGAAGGTAGCGTGGTTAATAATATGAAAAACGCCGGCTACCGCGGCCAAACGCGAGTCCAGACCAAACAACAGCGTGATTAGACCCAAATGGCTGATCGTCGAATAGGCCAGCAGCCCCTTGAGGTCGTGCTGAAACAACGCTGTACAGGCGCCGACCAGCAAAGTCGCCATGCCTGCACTGCTGACTAGATAAAACCATAGGTCGGTATCGGACAGCGCCGGATAGAGCCGGGCCAAGAGAAAAACACCCGCTTTGACCATGGTTGCGGAGTGGAGATAAGCCGAAACTGGCGTCGGCGCTGCCATCGCATGCGGCAGCCAAAAGTGAAAAGGAAACTGTGCCGACTTGGTAAACACGCCCAGCAGCACCAATACCAATATGACCGGATAAAGCGCGTGATCACGAAGCAGGTCACCAGAAGCAAATACATCAGTTAACTGATAACTACCCACCACCTGGCCGATCAGCAAGACCCCCGCCAGCAGGGCGAGCCCGCCTGCGCCCGTGACCGCCAACGCCATACGGGCGCCTTTGCGGGCGTCAGTCGAGTGCGACCAATAGCCAATGAGCAAGAAGGAAGAGAGGCTGGTCATCTCCCAGAAGAACATCATCAGCAGCAGGTTCTCTGACAGCACTACGCCCAACATGGCCGACATAAATAGCAGCAGGTAGGCAAAAAACCGGCCCATGGGGTCTTTTTTTGCCAGATAGTAACGCGCGTAAAGGATGACCAGGAGACCAATGCCTAAAATCATCAGCGCGAAAAGGAAGCTAAGCCCATCAAGCCGAAAGCTGATATGCAAACCCAGCACGTCAAGCCAACGCCATGTCTGCACTATGGTCTCGCCAGCGAATACTGCTGACGCCTGTTGCCACAGCAGGATCATACCCAGAACGGGGGCCAGCATGGTCATACTAGCGCACAGCGAGCGACCATGCTTATTGAACAATAGCGGCAGGAGGCTGCCGATCAGAGGAAGAATGACGATAAGCGCCAGGGTCATGCAGGACTTACTCCATCTATGGCCAAAAAGGCTATTACCGGTCTTGCCCACGCCTGACGCAGCAGACCCGTGCGGTCTAGTCTGAATGCACAGACTATCATGGCAGTGGCAGAGGCATCGCAATGCACCAGCAAAGGCCAATAGTATAAATGTCTGAACCTTTGCAGCGGGAATCGAATACAGCGCATTGCGTTACAAAATGCGTAGCCTGCCGGCACAAAGCCGGCAGGCCTGGGTAAGAAACCCGATTTACTTAACGACGCGCGACTCACCGTTAACTGTCATGACTCGTACCCGGTCACCCGCGGCAAAGCTAACGCCTTCCTGCACGGCCTGCACATAAGCCCGAGTCTGACCAGAATCCTCCGTGACCGTAATTTCGACGCCCTGAGTACGCGTAATACCCTCTTCCGCTGCGGCCCCGGCCATACCACCAGCCAATGCGCCTACAATGGAAGCGATCGCCCGACCACTACCGCCACCTACACCACTGCCAGCGACGCCACCGATGGCCGCACCGGCAATCGGCCCAATCGCTGTTTTTGTGCCTTCAATCTTCACTAAGCGTACAGACTCCACAGTCCCCATGCGCACAATCTGTGGCGCGCGGGCATCGTCCCTGCTGTAGGTATCTCCGGTCAACGAGGAAGCGCAACCACCCAGCGTCAAGATCGCGCCAAGCAGCAGGGTTGTCACCAGTTGTCTGTTCATATCAATAACCTCAAGTTGGGTGTAAATGATCACGCCCGCTGCAAAATGACGGGTTGCGCAGCTTGCAGCAAATCGGCCATTTCACGCTAGCGGCATCTATGACCATTGATCGGGAACGCTAGTGCCCTGGTCGAATTAAATCGCCAAATAACCTAAAATGGCGCTTCTTTATACACAGGTGGTATAGCAAACACTTATCACCATACCATCCCATTTGGGTATCGCCGTAACTCTCCATAACCATAAGAATAGACAGGCAAGGACTGTACGGAAAGCAAGAACCGCCATTACCGTCACCAAGCCGCAGGTTACCGATTCCGCTTTACGGAGGTTTCAGCATGTCTCCCTTACAGGCAGCATGGCTGTATTATCTTGCGCACCCCGCACTTACGATAAATAGCCTGGCGCTCTTCTTTTCCGCCAATGGCAGCTGGTTGTGGCTCGCTACCCAACTCCGTGGGGCGAGCCGCGCCAACCGTATGACTGCAACGCCACAGAATCTGGCTATCGACAGCGATGAAAATGCTTCGCGGCGCGCAGACCGCCTTTTCTACCGAGTTGGCGGCGCATCCCTTGCACTCGGACTGCTATTGAGTTTGATTAGCACCCAGCTCTAATAGGCTGCTCCGATCATCTGGCGCACGACTATTGATGCTCTAAGACTCGCAGGCGACTGTGGACCGGATTGGCATACTGCAACAGCCAGTAAGCACGTTGATCACTCGGGCAGGCAGCCAGTCTGGTCTTAAAACGTTGCTCTTCTGCGGCAACCTCAGTCGGAGTGAAGTCATTACGCCAGGCAGCCACTTGCGCGGGAATCTGGCCCTGCTGCTCTATCGCCAAATAATTGCTTGGCGATAGTCGGTAATTCGTCAGAATCTGTTTATCCACTGCTCGCGCTACTGCCTTGGCATCAGCGTAGTCGTCCTGCAGCGGCTCACCAAACGCAACATGCACACGCCCTTTGTAGCCCGTCAGCCCCATAGCGATAGATCTGTCGTCCTCGCCTGGCTCCTTGTGATACTCACCCAGCCGCGCCTTCTGCTCCAATTCACGAGCTTTCAACAGGTCACAAGGATCCCATTCGTAGGCAATGGACACGGGCACCAGATTCAGAGAGCGAATCAACGGACCAAATTCTTCTCCCTTGCGGCTCATACAAAACATTTTTATGATCGCCGGATCAGTCTCATCCAGCCCATCCTTCGCACGTCCTTCAGACTGCGCAATCCAGATTGATTCGCTTTCTGCCAGTGAATGACTGATATAAGCGGACATCATTTGATAAGCCTGCAACTTCTCTCGGCGCCCGGTCAGTGAACGGCGCACGATAAAACACTTGTTTAACCGCATCAGGTCGGCAACGAAGGGGCGCTGAAGTAAATTGTCACCAATGGCCAGCCGCGGAGTTGGATGGCCGGTATGGTAAAGGGCGTAGTTAACGAAGGCCGGGTCCATCACGATATCACGATGATTGGCCAGAAACAGGTAAGCCTGACCTTGGCGCAAATTGTCGAGGCCACTGTAGGTAACGTTGAGAGTGCTGCTTTCGATCACACGATCAAGGTAGGGCTCCAGCTTGTGCTGCAAGGTATCAACACACTGGATACCCCTTGCCTCGCGCCGCAGAGCAAACTGCACCGCGCGCCGCACCACACCCGGAAACCAGCGTGCCAGTAGCGGAAAACGATATGCAGCCAGCATCCGCATCAGCTCCTGGTCGCCCAATAGGCGCTCCATTACAGCAGGCACCTCAGCGTCGTTATACGGCCGAATAGCATCAAACTCGCCCATGTATTCCTCAATCTCATTTGCGTTGGCCGCGCATTATGCGATGTGCGCAGCGGTTTCGCCAAATTGACGATGGGGCTACACTGGCTGTCACATTTAAAACAGCGGAGCCATTACCTTGCAGGCCCTAGAAGAAGCCACCCTCGCCTGCCCGCATTGCGGCGAACCTATTGTGCTACTACTCGATATCGCCAGCGGCACTCAAAGCTATATAGAAGACTGTGAGGTCTGCTGCCAACCTATCCACGTTAGCTTGTGGATTGACCACGAGCAGGACGACTACCATGTCGATCTGCGCCGCGAACAGGATTAAGCATGCAGTGCGTTTACCGTCCACTGGATATGACCGAGGCCACGCTGCTGCAGAGTATGCTGGCTGATCACCACATCAGCTGCCATATCAGCGGCCAATACCTGCAAGGTGCGGTAGGGGACCTGCCAGCACAAGACCTGCTCGCTCTTTGGCTGACTGACGAGGATGCCCAGCGCGCCAGCCAACTGATCAATGACTACCTGGCTGCCAGTCCGTTTGAAGAGAACGTTAATAGCCTTTCATCAGACCCGGTAAACCAATGACTGGACGCCTTGCCCAGTTCACCCCTCCGCATGCAAGCACTCCGACCGACTGGAAGCCTGACTGGAATCTGCCCCCAGGTGGCCGTGTCTTGATCCTGCGTAAGCAGCAGGGCCGCTTGGAATGCGTGCCGGTGTTATGGAACCTCACGCCTGGATGGCTCAAGGATCTGAGCCGCGCCAGCTTCAACGCCAGGGCCGAGTTTCTGCACGAAAAGCCTATGTTCAAGCAAGCGTTTGCCAAACGGCGCTGCCTGATCCCGATCAACGGTTACTATCTCTGGAAAAATAACGGCTCGCGCAAGCACCCCTGGTATTTGCGTCGTCGCGAGGGTGGCTTGGCTTTGGCGGGCATTTGGGAGCGTTATCAACTGGATAAAGAGCACTACTGGGATAGCTGCGCACTGATAACGGTGCCATCCAAAGGACTGCCAGCCACGCTGGCTGAACGCATGCCGGTGGCACTCAACAGCGGCGAACAGTCAATATGGCTCGCAGAGGCAACGCCGGTCAGTGCACTACAACCCTTATTACTCAATGCTGACGCCCAGGTAGAAATGATCCACCCGGTTGCGAGCGCGGTCAGCAGCCCAGAAACCAAGGGGCCGCATTGCTGCAACCCCAGTGGCCCGATTCAGACCTTGAACTGATTGATCAGACGACGCTGATGCTCGGCCAGCTTGGTCAGTGACGCACTGGCCTCAGATGCTTCATCAGCCCCTTTGGCAACCGACTTGGCAACGGTATCGATGGTCATGACATTGCGATTGATGTCTTCAGCTACCGCGCTTTGCTCTTCAGCAGCGCTGGCGATCTGATTGTTCATATCGTTGATGACCGATACCGCTTGCGTGATTGAGGTCAGTGCAGCATCTGCCTCTTCGGCCTGCAGCACACTCTGGTCGGTCCGCGACCGGCTCTGCTCCATCACTTTTACCGTTTCCTTGGTGCCATTCTGCAACTGCTCGATCATGGTCTGAATTTCAGCCGTCGAGCTCTGCGTTTTCTGGGCCAGGTTACGCACCTCATCGGCAACCACCGCGAAGCCACGCCCTTGCTCACCGGCGCGAGCAGCCTCGATTGCAGCGTTCAGAGCCAATAGGTTGGTCTGCTCTGCAATACCGCGGATGGTGTCCAGAATACCGGTGATATTCTCACTATCACGCTCCAGCGAGCGCACGCTTTCAACAGCGCGCTGAATATCCTGAGAGAGCGCCATGATGGTGTCGGAGGTCGCCTTGACTACCTCGCGGCCGTGCGTCGCCGAGCCATCTGCGTTATGGGCCGCACTGGCTGCCTGCGACGCATTGCGCGCCACATCCTGCGCAGTAGCTGTCATCTCTGTAACAGCGGTAGCGACCAGATCGATTTCACTGAGCTGGCGTTGAACGCCATCATTGGTCCGCATGGCAATATCAGCGGTGTGCTCGGAGGCGTCAGTAACCTGCTGCACGGAGCCGACCACTTCGCGAATCATGCCTTGCAACTTGTCCAGGAAAGCATTGAAACCGCTGGCAATGGCGCCCAACTCATCCGCACGATCGACCTCAAGCCGCTTGGTCAAGTCGCCATCCCCCTTGGCAATATCATCCAGCATGGAGACCAGTCTGCGCGCAGGCTTGGCAAGACCATAAGCAACGAAGACCATAACGACCAGCCCAACCAGCGCAACCAGAAACCCGATCACCGCCAGCCATACTGCCGAGGCAACGCGCTGATCCTTTAGCTCTGCGTTGAGCGCGTCGAGATCAGCCATAACCGCTTCCAGTGGCAGCGTGATCAACAGGGACCAACGCGTATTGCTGTCACCAAAGGTGATCGGCATGATCAACTCGATATGCCCACCCTCCTCGTCGATATCGTAAATGGGCTCATCACCAAGGGATGCCATATTCGCCAGCTCGTGCTGATCGAGCACAGTATCGGCACGATCACCCGGACGAGCATCGGTACCCGTGTAAGCAACCAGACGCCCCTTGTCGCTGACCAGCGCCTGATCGCCCTGACCGTCGTACAGTTCACTGTCGCTCTCGGTCAACATATTCTGCAGAAAGTCCATGGCCAAATCGGCGCCGGCCGCGCCCTTGAACTCACCGTCGACGATGATGGGTACGGTGAACGATGACAGCAATACTTGCTTGCCACCCATTTCATAGGAGGCAGGATCAATCACGCAGGGTTTAAGCGTTTCCCTCGTGCACAAGTAATACTCGCCGGTGCGAACACCGCTATCAAGCAGCGTTGTACTCTCCATGTCACCCAGGGGTTCAAGCTCAAGCTCGCCACCCTCACCTCGAAACCAGACCGGCATATAACGGCCGCTACCGTCATAGCCATCGGTTTCTATCCCTCGGTAAAACTCATCCATTTCATCGAGCGAATTCGGCTCCCAACCGACATAGACATCCCACAGATCGGGATTCTCTGCCAAGGTCATACGGAGCACGCGCGTCATTTCTTCACGACCCATCATCAACGAAGGCATACCGTCAGGCTGTATCTCACCCAACATCGCGTTGAGATTGGCTACCTGCTGGGCAACCGCGATGGGATATTCCAGGCGGCGCTGAATACGTGATCGCTCGCCATTGGCAATGGATAGCAGACGATCCTTTACCAACCCCTCAAGCAGCTGTTCGCTGCGCCCCTGAACGTAGGCCTGACTGCGCTCGGATGAATAGACCGAGTACAGGGTCATGACCCCGACTGCGATGAACAGACAAGCTCCAGCAAGCACTGCGATGGATAGCTGAATGGACTTGAATTTCATTAATTACCTCGGCTTAACGGCAGAATAAGGGTGCCCTCTTGAGGGGCTTCTTATTATATCGGCGAACGACAAATAAACTTCAGTCCCGTGATGACATTAGCGCTTTAATACGGTCAAATTGCCTGAAACTGATAATAGTCAAAATACAACCGCGCGCTTCACCGTGATTAGGCATCGCCGTTCCCGCCTCAATTCACCTTAGCCCGGCCAGCCATCAGTTGCATAAATTATTCAAGTACTGCCTGCTGCTCTGCTAAATTAAAGATTCGGGTTCTTATTTGCATCCGATAATCCTGGAGATACAACGTAATGAAAAAGACGCTTGTGATCATAGCAACACTGTTCGGTCTAGCTGTTCTCTCTGGCTGCAATACGGTTGAGGGATTTGGCAAGGATGTGCAAAAGGTAGGCGACGGCATAGAAAACTCTGCTGATCGATAAGAACCAAAGCAGCGTGGCGGTCATTCGCCACGCCCAGTTCCTCCAAGGATTAAAGAACCATGCGATTGCGTTTTCTGCTGTGTGTAGGGGTTATAGCCGTAACAGGTTGCCAAAGCGTACAAACCACCCAAGGCGGTAATGTAGGGGTAAACCGAACCCAGTACATGATGAGCGGTCTGTCGAGTGAAGAAGTGAATGAGATGGCAGCCAAGTCATATGACGAGACCTTGGCGGAAGCCAAGAAGGCCGGGGTGTTGAACACTAATGCCGCGACCGTTCGTCGACTGCGCAAAATAGCCGACGACCTGACAGCAGAAGCCACTTACTTTCGTCCCGATGCGGCGCAATGGGACTGGGAGGTGAATCTGATCAAGGATGACATGCTTAATGCCAGCTGTGCACCCGGCGGCAAGATCCTGTTCTACTCGGGCATTATCGACCAGCTCAATCTAACCGATGACGAAATCGCCCAAATCATGGGCCACGAGATTGCTCACGCCCTGCGCGAGCATGGCCGCGAGGCTATGTCACGTGCCTACGCCACACAAATGGGCACGCAGCTGGCAGGTGCGTTGCTCGGCTTGGGTTCTGGCAGCCAACAAGCCGCTCAGATGGCGGTTCAATATGGCCTGACATTACCCAATAGCCGCAGCAATGAGAGCGAAGCTGACCTAATCGGTCTTGAACTGGCAGCGCGCGCAGGCTACAACCCGGATGCAGCGGTTAGCCTGTGGCAGAAAATGTCAGCTGCTTCGCAGGGTGCGCCGCCCGCATTCATGAGCACTCACCCCTCCTCTGCTGGCCGTATAGAAGCACTGCGCGCCGCTGCGCCAAGCGTCGAGCCTCTGTACCGGGCCAATAAGTAAAGGCTGTCGCCGGGCTCCCAAGGGCGCCCGGCCTTCTGACGCCTAAATACGATTTCGTAAGACGCCGTTCATCTGTTGTCAGGGAAAATTCTGGCTGTCTATTGAGAAATCATTAGAATATGCGCCGCTCAAGGTCATTCCGACCAGCATGGGTTCCCTAACCCCATTTACAAACAACGGCGGAGGCAGCGGCTTCCGAACCCGTAAAAAGGATACAAGATGACGACCCTCCCCTCCGCGCGCCGGCGGCAAGCCTTGGCGTTGCTGATCGCTTTCCATATTGCCATTATTATTGCCAGCAATTATCTGGTGCAGTTGCCCATCACCCTATTCGGCTACCACACAACCTGGGGTGCCTTTAGCTTTCCCTTTATCTTTCTCGCCACCGATTTAACCGTGCGCCTGCTGGGTAAAAGCGCTGCGCGCAAGGTGATAGCCCGCGTCATGCTGCCCGCACTGGTGGTTTCTTACGCCATATCGGTGTTATTTCAGGAAGGCAGTTATCGCGGCGTTGAGTCACTGCTCTCGTTTAATGATTTCGTGCTGCGCATATCGCTGGCCAGCTTTGTCGCTTACGTGATCGGCCAATTGCTGGATATCCAGGTATTCGACCGACTGCGCCAATCCAAACGCTGGTGGATTGCGCCCAGTCTATCGACGGTACTGGGCAACCTGGCTGACACCTTCGCGTTCTTCTCGGTCGCCTTCTGGCGCAGCAGCAACGAGTTTATGGCTACCCACTGGGTCGAGATTGCGACCATCGATTACGCCATCAAGCTCGGCATCAGCCTGCTACTGTTTTTGCCACTATATGGCGTTTTGCTCAAAGCGTTAATGCGCCGCTTTACCGGGCCAGCCACTATTACAGCATCCCGATAGACGCCGCCCAAGTAGGACGCCGCGTTCAGCAGAGCGCGGCTACCAGAGGCTAATCAACAGCCCCATTAGCGCGCAACAAGCCAACGTCTTCAATACCGACCACTTTGCAGCAAACAACAGCAGGATTGCCACGCCCGCAATCACCAGAGAGCCAACATCAAGGCCACTAGTGAATCCCTCTGGCCAAAATACGTGCCAGGCAAAAAACAAGGCAAGATTAACGATAACACCCACAACTGCCGCCGTTACGCCGGTCAACGGGGCCGTGAATGACAGCTTGTTGTGAGTCGACTCAACCAACGGCCCGCCGCCAAGGATGAACAGGAACGACGGCAAAAAGGTGAACCAGGTGACCAATATGGCTGCTGTGACGCCCGCCAGAAAAGCTTGTTCCTGACCAAACACCTGCAACACATAGCCACCAACAAAAGCCACGAAGGTCACCACCATAATAAGCGGCCCGGGCGTGCTTTCACCCAGTGCCAACCCATCAATCATTTGCGCCGGCGTGACCCAGCCATGCTGTTCAACTGCGCCCTGAAAAACGTAGGGCAGCACAGCGTATGCGCCACCGAAGGTCAACAGCGCCGTCTTGGTGAAAAACCAGCCCATCTGCGTCAGCTCACCACCCCAGCCATAGCAGGCGATCAATAGTGCCATCGGCAGCAACCAGAGCAGCGCACCAACTACCAGCAAGCACAACAGTGAGGACCACTTGAACCGTGCATGTTCGGGCGTTGGCGTCGCGTCATCAATTAGCGCCGGCCTGTGATCCAGCGGTTGCACTGGCATTGCCCCACCCGGCTGAAAGAGCTCGGGCCGCAGCCGTCCGCCGAGATATCCGACCACACCTGCTCCCAGGACAATTAGTGGAAACGGCAGCCGCAACACAAAAATCGCCACAAAGGCGCTCAGCGCAATCGCCCACAACCAGTGGTTCTTCAGTACGCGCCCACCAATGCGCCAGGCCGCCTGAAACACCACCACGGTAATCGCCGGTTTAATGCCGTAAAACACCCCCGCCACCCAGGGCAAATCGCCATAAGCGATATACACCCAGGCCAGCAGAATCAGCAGGACCAGCGAAGGCAAGATAAACAACAAACCGGCCACAACACCGCCCCAGGTACGGTGAAGCAACCACCCCAGATAAGTAGCAAGCTGCTGCGCCTCCGGGCCAGGCAGCATCATGCAGTAATTGAGCGCATGCAGAAAACGCCGCTCGGAAATCCAGCGGCGCTTATCAACCAGCTCTTCATGCATGAGCGCAATTTGTCCAGCCGGGCCACCGAAACTGATGAAGCCCAGTTTCAACCAGAACAGCATGGCTTGATAGAAAGGCGCAGCGGGTGCTGCAGCGGCTGGTGCGGCCAATGCCTGCTTGTCAGTCATCTTCTCTGGCACTGCTGTTGGGCGCTTATCATAAGGATATATTCAAACGGGTTAACTCAATACCTGAGTATGACAAGCGAAGGTTGCAACATCATTGCAATATTAAAAACCCTATTTTGGGCTAGGCGAAACGCCTGACCGCAGGCATTATTCTGCTAACGCAGGCACTGCCTCGCGGCCCTTCCTTGCGGCATGGATGCCCCGACACGTTGCCTTCCTGCTATCTACTGACCCGGCCTGTTGCCGGCATTCGCGCGCACCGATTGCAGAACCACAATGGTGATTCTGCTGCGAGCATGAAGTGTAGGCGTGCGAATAACTGTTCTCGATAGCGTCCGGTCATTACAAAAGCATAACAAGATCAAAGCCTCAGACAGCCAATCAACAAGGATAAAAACGATGGCAAGTTGTGCATACTGCAAAAAAACCATTCTGCTGGGCGGGGTCCACCAAGAGGGCTTTCGCTTCTGCAACAAGGACTGCTTAGCGCAAGGCCAGGTAGTGATGCTGGCGGCGAGTATGCCGGAAGCAGATCGCGTACGTGCAGCTCAGACCCTGTTTCGCGGACCTTGCCCCCAATGCGATAAACGCGGCGGTATTGATCTTTACAAGTCCCACTACGTCATGTCGTTCGTACTGTTTACCCGGCATGGCAGTCATACCCTCCTATGCTGCCGCACCTGTGCACTAAAAAAACAGGGAAGCGATTTCGGATTGTCGTTACTGGCTGGCTGGTGGGGTATACCTTTTGGACTGATTTTCACGCCGCTGGCGTTGCTGCGTAACGGCTACGCCATGCTATTCCCGCCCAACAGAGTTGAACCCTCGGCCGCATTCCAACAGGAAGTAGTGCTGCGTCTGGCTGCAAGTGAAGCGGAGCGGCGACTTACTGCACAAGATAATCCTATCGCCAAGGCCTAGAAAGCCAGCTGGAGAAAATTGATCAATTAGCCCACATCATGGAAAAGGAGCAGGCTATGAGCGCAATACATGGCAAGTGCCTCTGCGAAGCAGTGCAATATCGCATAACGGGGTCGCTGGGCCCTATTTTCAACTGCCATTGCAGCAAGTGCCGACGTTGGCATGGCGCCGCCTTCCGCACCCGAGCGTCCATCCATATCGATCAGTTCCAATGGCTCAGCGGTGAAAATCAACTGTCGCGCTTCGACTCGTCGGACAACGTCACCCGCTACTTTTGCCGTACCTGCGGCTCACCTCTGATTAGTACATATCGTGACCGCCCGCAGGTTCTGGGCATTCCATTGGGCGCCCTGGAAGGCTTGACCGATGCGCAGCCACAGGCACATATCTTTACCGACAATAAAGCGAGCTGGCACCAGATTACTGATGACTTGCCTCAGTACCCCGGCTGGCCGGGTAATGAAGCAGCGGTCAGAAAAACAGCCGATTAGGCCGGGGGGCCCGCCTATTTCTGCTGCGCAATCTCGCGCAAGGCCTCAACCAGATAGGCTGGCTCCTGCGCGCCGGAAATCAGGTACTGATTGTTCACGATAAAAGCAGGTACTGACGAGACACCCGCCTGCTGATAACGCGCTTCGTCACTGCGTACAGCATCAGCAAAGGCGTCGGAGTCCAAAACCTGCTGCGCAGCCTCGGTATCCAATCCAATGGATTCCACGCAGCGCAGCAACACTTCGGTATCTTCTACATTTTCTGCATGGCCAAAATAGGCATCAAACAGCGCCTGCTTCATCGCGGTCTGCTTGCCCTGCTCTGCCGCCCATTTGACCAATCGATGGCCATTGAACGTATTGGCGGTATAGCGCTCCTGCATTTTGCTGAAATTCAAACCCAGCCCCGTGGCAACCTCTATCATATTGGCCTGAGCCGCTTCCATTTCTGCTTCGCTACGGCCATATTTACGGCTCAAAGCCTGCAGAATGGGTTGCGGTTTGCTCTCAGGATTGGGGTTCAACTCAAAGGCGTGCCATTCAATATCCAGCTCCAGCTCACCGGCAAGAGTAGCCATGGCTTGTTCCAGGCGAGCATAACCGATAGCACACCAGGGGCAGGCGATATCAGATACGATATCAACATGTAAATTAGTCATGAACTGTCTCACTCCGAGTCATTGTTAATGGCCATAGCGTACACGCCCCAGTGGCGGCTTTCACCTTTAACCAGGCTTGATACGTGCGTGCGAATGCCTGAACGAAAAGTCTGGTGAATACAAACGCGTTACACAGCTAGACTGCTGTCTACTGCACTGAGTTCATCTGAACGGTATTTGCCATGCTGGAACTACGCCCTAGCTGCGAGTGTTGCAACAAGGATCTGCCGCCCAGTGCGACAGATGCACTTATCTGCTCCTTTGAATGCACTTTTTGCCGCGAATGCGCCAAACACCGGTTGCGATGGCTCTGTCCCAATTGTGGCGGCGGTCTTGTCGCACGCCCGACCCGTCCTGCAGCACTGCTAGCGGCAAACCCAGCCGCAACTACCCGAATCGTTAGAGACCAAAAGCCCTGTGGCAACGTATCGTGAATACCGCTCATAACCACGATTTTAGACTTTAGTCACAGAGCCATCGTTTTAATTCTCGTAGCCCGCTACCCTTCAGGATCGCCTCGTCTATAGTTAATCGAGACTGTAAACGCTTGGTTCGCCCATTTCCGTCAAAATAAAAAAACGGGAGTCTTGCATGAGCGCTGTAATACTGTTGTTGGTGGGGTTAGCCATAATGACGCTGGGGTACTTCATCTACTCCAAGTTCATTGCGGAAAAAATCTACCGGCTGGATCCTGACTTTCTAACACCAGCGCACGAATTTGAAGATGGTATCGACTTTGTACCCACCAACAAATTCGTACTCTGGGGCCACCACTTCACCTCCGTAGCCGGCGCTGCCCCTATTGTCGGCCCAGCCATCGCCGTTATCTGGGGCTGGGCGCCCGCCTTTATGTGGGTGGTATGCGGGACCATTTTCTTCGCTGGCGTTCACGATATGGGTGCCATCTGGGCCAGCGTGCGCAACAGAGCGCGCTCGGTCGGCTCGCTGACCGGCGATGTAGTGGGTAAGCGCGCTCGCAGCATATTCATGATCGTCATCTTCCTGGTACTGCTGATGGTCAACGCGGTATTCGCCGTTGTCATCGCCAAGCTCATGATGAAATTCCCGACTGCGGTGCTACCCGTGTGGGGGGCGATTGGCGTAGCCCTGATAGTTGGCCAGTTGATTTACCGGCGCATTATCAACCTGGTTAGCGTATCGGTCATCGGCGTGGTGGCGCTCTATGCATTGATCTTCGCCGGCCCCTCCGTACCTATTCAAATGCCAGCAGAAGTAGCTGGTATATCAGGCAACGCAGTCTGGATTGTGCTGTTGTTTGTTTACGCGGGTGTCGCATCTATTCTGCCCGTCTGGATGCTGCTACAACCGCGCGATTACATTAACGGCCTGCAACTCTTTGTTGGTTTGTTGATCCTTTACGGCGCCATCCTGCTGCTGAATCCGACCATGGTTGCGCCCATGTTCAACGACGCCGTGCCACCCGGAACACCTTCGATAATACCGTTGCTCTTTGTGACTATCGCCTGCGGTGCTATCTCCGGCTTCCATGGCCTGGTCGCATCCGGCACCACCTCCAAGCAGCTAAACAAGGAAACCGATGCCCGTTTTGTCGGTTACTTTGGCGCCATCGGCGAGGGCTGCCTGTCCCTCGCGGCGATACTGGTCGCCACAGCTGGCTTCGCTAGCCTGACGGATTGGCAAGCGATGTATTCAGCCTTCGGCCAGGGTGGCGTGACCGCCTTCGTTGAGGGCGGCGCCTATATCATCCATAACGGCCTGGGCTTACCGCAGGTGACTGCTGCAACTCTGCTGACTGTGATGGCTGCACTCTTCGCTGGCACGACCATGGATACCGGCCTACGCCTGCAGCGCTATATTTTCCAGGAGTGGGGCGAAATTTATAATCAGGAGTGGATGAAAAAACCACTGGTTGCCACCCTGCTGGCCGTTGGTAGCTGCATGCTACTGGCCTTTGGCGCAGGTGCCGACGGATCCGGCGGGATGATCATCTGGCCATTATTCGGCACCACCAATCAGCTGCTCGCCGGGCTAACGCTACTGGTCATCACCGTGATGCTGGTGCACCTCAGACGCCCCATGTGGTACACGCTGGCACCACTGTGCTTCCTGCTGATCATGACCGTCGTTGCCCTGGTCACTCAATTGCGCACTTTTTATGAGCAGGAAAACTACTTCCTGCTGTTTCTGGATATTGTGGTGTTGATTGCCGCCATCCTGGTTGCCATGGAGTGTGCCTCGGCCCTGAAGCGCCATCGCGCACTGGCTGCCACCGAGGACAACAATGCCACGTGATCAGAAAGCCGGAGAGTGGCGCGCCTGGTTTGGTAAGGCGCGCTTTTTTCTTGAGGAGACGTACAGTACTCGCTATCGCGGCGCCATCGCCCGTGCCAGGCGTGATGAAGATGATCTCTTTATGCTGCTGGTCTTCTCGGAAATGATGGGCGTACCCAACCCGGCCAGCTATTACACCCTGGAGCTGCAACCGCTATTGCTGCAGCGCTTCCATGACTGGCATCGGCGTATGGGTATGGAACACTCGCCCTTGGACCATTTCCGCTGCTGCTAATCTGGAGTGCCTGTTATTACACCCCCACGCTTTGATCTGCTTGACCGCCGCCTGATTTGGGTGGGCGGTAAAGGCGGAGTTGGTAAAACCACCGTTTCCGCCGCCCTGGCAGTGCTGGCAGCAACGCGCGGCAAACGCTGCTTGATCGTTTCCACTGACCCGGCCCATAGCCTGGGCGATGTCTTTGCGACTCAACTAAACGACCACCCGCGTCGACTAATGCTCAACCTCGACGCGATGGAGATAGACCCGGACGCTGAGGTGGAAGCACATCTGGCGCGAGTCACTGCGCAGATGCGTCAGTTCGCCAGTGCCGAAATGCTGCCGGAGCTGGAAAGGCAGCTCAAATTGACCCGTCAATCTCCAGGCACGCAGGAAGCTGCGCTACTCGAGCGCATCGCTCGTCTAATCAATAGCCCGCAACCTGATTACGACGTGATCATTTTTGATACTGCACCCACCGGCCACACCTTGCGCCTGCTCACGCTACCTGAAGCCATGGCCGCCTGGACTGATGGCCTGCTGAGCCATAATCGAAAATCCGAAGAACTGGGCAAAGTGCTGCAGCATCTGACGCCCAAGCGTGGCCGCGATATCGATAGCCCCTTTGATAACCCACAAGATGATGCGCTAAGCGAGTTTGATCGCAAAACCCGCGATGTCGCCGAAACGCTACTTAGTCGGCGACGCTTGTTCCATCAGGCCAGACGGGTGCTAAAGGACCACCAGCAAAGCGGGTTCCTTTTTGTACTGACACCAGAACGCTTGCCTATACTGGAGACAGCGCGGGCAATCAGCACGCTGCAGTCTGTCGATATTCCGGTGGTTGCAGCGCTGGTCAACCGGGTAATACCTGACACCGCAGACGGCCATTTTTTGCAACGCCGACGTGAGCAGGAAGCAACCTACCTGCAACGTATAGATCAGGAATTGGGCCATTTGCCACGTCCACAACTGCCCTGGCTGGAAACCGACGTACAGGGGATAGAAATACTGCAGCAGATTGCCGAACAATTAGCCGCGCAGGGGTTCTAAATTACGTTAGGCCCGTGGCACAGCGCGCAGACACAATCTACTGAAAGGGAACAGCCATGAAGTACGCGAGCTAATAGCGCCGGGGCTGATTCATGCCAGGATGCAGCTACGCGATTATCAAGCTACCATCGAGATTCCGTACTCAGCCAAGCGCTACAGCATTCATTACCACAGCAGTGAGCAACTGGATTACCAAGGTGGTCGAATAAATCCCTACAACCGCTGGGTCATGAATTTTTCCTCAAGCATCCAGCAGCAGCTCAGTGCCGAGGCCTTTGAAGACACTACCGACGGCGGCCAGATCCGCCGAAACCAAAACGAGGATAGCCGCATGCTCAGCATTACGCTTGATCCCGAGAACGCCATTGTTGTATTGGAACCACAGGGCACTCTGAGCGAAGAGGATTTCCGCCGCGTACGCGCCGCTGTTGACCCTTTCATCGAACTACACGGCGGCTTAAATGGCATGATTATTCATGTCCACTCATTCCCGGGCTGGGACTCCCTCAGCGCCATGATTTCACACCTTACCTTCATCCAGGATCACCACCGCAAGATTAAGCGCATTGCCGTTACCAGCGACTCCAACCTGGGTAATGTGGCAGAGACGCTGGGATCACACCTTGTCGCAGCCGAAATCAAATCCTTTGGTTTTGACCAATTGGCAGATGCCCAGCGCTGGATCTTGGACACTTGAGTAAATACGGCCATAACCGATAGCGCTCCCCACTGCGTGAGCTAACTCGAAGCTGACATGTAAACATGCTATACAGTGCAAAAGATCATCCAAGGACAGGATCAAACATGGCACTGAACCCCGCTACTAAAAACAAGATAGATTCCATTCTCACTGGCGCACAAGACAAAATAGAGCAACTGCGCGCACTAACCCCCTTCTTCATCGATCTATCCCTGAGAGAAAATCCAGTTGGTGCGCGCGTTGGGCAAACGCTGGCGGACAAGCTGGCGATTCTGCCGAAAATACGTGCGTTTGGTTTCGATAAAATCCTGCTCGGCACCCTCGACTACTCAATGCCCGACGAGCTAGAAGTCGACGACGACTTTATGCTTTACCTGCGTGATCACCACATCGACACCACCGGTTGTTACGCCTTTACCGATATCGGCCTGGTGGATGCGCAGGGTCACTTCACCCCGTCTGCCTCCATGCTCAAGCTACGCGACTACGCGGTACCCAACACACTGCACGAGATCTACCTGAGCAAAGACGGCATGGCGGGGCAATACGACATGGTTACCTTGCTGCGGAGTTTGCCTGCCAGCATTCAATGGCTACAGGAAAATATCCGCGGAGATCATGGCGGCGCCCCACGGATACTGATCAACGTAGTGGATGGCTGCGACGCACTGGCTGAAAACCCGGACAGCGCCTGCGCCGTTTTCGCCATGCTGGCCCAGCAACCCATAGAAGGCATCAGCATCGAAGACGATCGTGGTACCTACCTGCCCTTTCAGGTTGGCGCCTTCGTCGAGGCTATTCGTTGCGTCATTCCCCCGCCATTGAAGTTGCTGGTGCACATGCACGCAGGCGGCGGTTTTGAAAATGCCTCAGTACTGGAAGCGCTGCTAAGAGGCGCCGACGGTGCCTGGGGAGGCCTGCCCAAGCGTGCAGCCATTATTGGCCATGCGTCACTGGGTGAGCTCATCGCCAATCTGGTGCGCGTCGGTAACCAGCACATGCAGAGCAACTACCAGCTGGATCAACTGATGCCTTTGGCAACCAGCTTGCAAATCATGGATGAGGAGCAACAGGTTCCGGATGATCTGCCGATCCTGGGCCACAATGCCTATCGCCTGCCATTGAGTTTTTTCCGCCAACGCCCGGACCGCTTCATGGACCTGGTACCCGAGGCTATCGGCGGTAGCTACGGCTATCGTATCTGCCCGGTGGTAAGCGATCCAGACGTGATAGCCGGGCGTTTGAGCGAGGTGACCGGGCGGCCTTCCAGTGTTTTCTCGGCCGAGGTGCTGGAGCAAATGGTGCGTCTCATGCGACGTGAACTGCGTGCCGGCGAGCGTATTGTCTACGATGAACCAACACAGTTGATGGCCTTATATCAACGTGCCGGCGGCCAAGCCTGAGCAATATCCTGCATGTCGGGCTTTACAACCACCCCGATCAGGGTCTAAAACAAAAGGTTATAGTGATTCCGTGCGCTAACGCACAGTTCGCAACAGTGATCTTGCCCGTAGCGGATCAGCCCTGAATGCCAAGGAAATGGCTGAGCCCTGCACTCTGGCACGTCAACAAACAGAGTTGAAGGATTATGAAAGACATAGCCCGAGAGATAGAGCAGGACAGCGCGGTTTATAAAACACTGCTGGAATCGACCAAGGCCATTCCCTGGAAAATTGATTGGGAAACCATGGCATTTGCCTATATCGGCCCGCAGATAGAATCACTGCTGGGCTGGTCCCAGGATAGCTGGCTGAGCGTGAACGACTGGTCTGATCGCATGCACCCCGAAGATCGCGAGTGGGTAGTCAACTTCTGCGTGTCTCAATCCCAGTCCGGCATTGACCATGAGGCCGACTACCGAGCGCTAACGAGCGACGGCAACTATGTCTGGATCCGTGATGTCGTGCATGTGGTTCGCAACGACGACGGCGAAGTCGAATCGCTGATTGGCTTCATGTTCGATATCAGTGAGCGCAAAAAGAACGAAGAAAAGCTACTCAACCTGCAGAAGGAACTGGAAGAGCTTTCATTCAAGGATGGCCTAACCGGCGTTGCCAACCGCCGCATGTTTGACTCTATTTTACAGCTGGAGTGGACGAACGCCCGGCGCACAGGCCAGCCATTGTCGGTAGTCATGATAGATATCGACTACTTCAAGCAATACAACGATCATTATGGACACATCAAAGGTGATGATAGCCTCAAGCGGGTAGCCAAGGCACTGAATACTGCCGCGGCTCGCTCACGGGATTTTTTCGCTCGCTATGGCGGAGAAGAGTTCATTCTGGTGTTACCTGAAACCGACGCTCATGCTGCAGAGCTGGTCGCCGAGCGCTGCCGTAATCTGATCTTCAAGGAACAGATCGCACATAATGCCTCAGAGGTCAGCCAGATACTGACCATCAGCATGGGGTTGGGCAGCATAGTACCAAGCCAGAAAGACGATCCCCGCGCCTTTATCGACGCGGTGGATCGCAACCTGTATCTGGCCAAGCAAAGAGGCCGTAATCGTGCGGTGTGCGGACTCGATTGATACGAGTCCAGCTCGCCCTTCAACCTGCCTGAATAAACAACCAGGCGGCGTACAGACCCAGCAACAGGAAGGCGAACGCCGTTACCCGGCGAATCCAGGCCAGCGGCAACTTGTCGGCCGCCGCGTTGCCCAATAACACTACCGGCACATTAGCCAGTAGCATACCCAGCGTCGTACCCATTACCACCCAGATGTAGGCATCAAACTGCGCGGCCAGAACCACAGTCGCAATTTGTGTCTTGTCGCCCATTTCAGCAAGGAAAAATGCCACCAGGGTTGCCATGAAGGCGCCGTATTTTCCTATCGGTGGCGCCTCGTCTTCATCCAGTTTATCCGGCACCAACGTCCAGGCCGCCACAGCCAGAAAGGAGATTGCCAGCAGGCCGTGCTGCCATTGCGAACTGAGCATATCGGCCACCACCTGTCCCACCGCACCGGCAAGGGCATGGTTGACCACGGTAGCAACAAGAATGCCCCAGATAATGGGCCAGGGACGACGAAAACGGGCAGCCAGCAAGAGCGCCAGCAGTTGGGTTTTGTCGCCGATCTCTGCCAGCGAGACAATCCCGGTTGATACAAAAAAAGCTTCCACGGAGGTTCCAAAGGAGGGCGGGTCAGACATACCAATGACATACAGACACCCCCGCCCTCGGCTGGTGTTCGTATGTCATAGGTCTCGTCAAACCCGTGTCGCGCCAGGCGACTGAGGTTTGCGAACGCCATGATCTGCGGATCAATTATGTTGACGTTCGCCAATGGAAGACAGGCTTCCGGAGAGACTACTCCCCTAAGACAGCAGCAAATTTACCAGTATCGCCAACACCAGGCAACTACAAATCAGCCCGGCACCACCGCAGAGTAGACCTTGAAGCGGTTGTTCTCGCGTAACACCTGACAGGGACCAATATGCTGCTCGATCAATGGCGGGTAACGCAGGAAACCGTTGGCCACAATCCGTAACTCACCGCGTGGCTGCAAATTACGCGTCACCTGACTGAAAAAGCGCTCAGCGATACTGGTGTCCTGGCGGATGCCGGTATGAAACGGCGGGTTGCTGATAACCGACGTATAACGACCGTGCACTTCACTCAACCCATCAGAGGCATAAACCTGCGCCTCAACGTCATTGAGTTTGAGCGATTGCTCGGCGCAATAAATGGCCAGCGCATCAACATCCACCAGCTCAAACTGACAATCCGGGTTGCGACGAGCCAACGCGATAGAAAGCACGCCGGAACCGCAGCCGAAATCCAGCACCTTGCCGCGCAACGCTGAATGCTCTTCAAGCAGCAACTCGCTACCCTCGTCCAGCCGGCCGTGGCTGAATACGCCGGGCAGACTGAGCAAGTCAATCTTCTGGTCAGCCAATTCCAGCGTGTAATGCTGTTGCCAGTCTTGCAGATTGAAGGGTTTTGCGACCCGGTCAACGACGACGCGCCACAGCTGACAATGCCGCGCCGAATCGAGCTTTTCCGGCCGCGCGCCGAACTGGCTCAACAATCGCTCGGCACGCGTGACCCCGCCTTTCTTCTCACCCACCAGATAAAGCGGCTTACCAGCGGCCAGCAACGGTGCCATCTGCGCCAACGCGTATTCCGCCCGCTCTATCGCCTTGGGCATCACCAGAATGGCAGCATCCAGCGCATCCACCGCAGGGCACAGGTGAGAAAATACCAGCTTGTCTGCAGGCAACTGGTTGGCCAGGCCGTGCGCGACCGAAAAATCCCAGCTCCATAGCGTCCAGTCCGCCGCCAGACTACGAGTCAGGGTATCTGCTGCGGGATTGACCAGCAGCAGGCGCTGGCCGCTAAACAACTCGGCACTACGTTCAAGAATCTGGCTGGTGTTGTCCATCGTCTACTCCGGGGCGGTCTGCGCAAAGTGGGCATTGTAAGCACAGCGACAAGCGGGTCAACCAGACGATTGATCAAGCACATAACAAGGGTGCAGCAACGTCAGCAAACTAGTGCTTTTTCCGCGCAACAAAGGACAGGCGGCGCAGTACTCAATCGGGCTGCTGGCCCGATAGTAAAAGCAGCAGGTACGGCGAACGCCAGGGGAATATTTACTTGCGCGGCTTTGCGCGTCTGGTGGGCTCGGCCTGCAACGGATCGTCCGGCCAATAATGCTTGGGGTAGCGGCCTTTCAGGTCCTTCTTTACCTCGGCATAACTGCCATGCCAGAAGCCGACCAGATCCTGAGTGACCTGCACAGGGCGCTGCGCGGGCGACAATAACTGTAACTTCAGCGCCTGGCGGCCGCGCGCAATGCGCGGTGTGTCGGCGCTGCCAAACAGCTCCTGCAAGCGTACCGAGAGACTTGGCGGCGTTTCGCTGTAATCAATACGAATACGTGACCCCGTGGGCACCGTCCAATGGGTCGGGGCTTGCTCCTCCAATTGCTGGGGCAAGGGCCAGGGCAAGAGCCCAAGAAGAATATTGGCCAACTCCAGCTGGGCGAAATGAGCCAAGCGGGTGATCTTGTTTAAATGGGGCGCGAGCCAGTCTTCCAGGGTGTCCAACAACGTCTGATCAGCAAGATCCGGCCAGGCACTATCACCCTTTTCAGCCAGATCGAGGGCACGCAACAAACCGATACGCGCCTGCCACTGGCGCAGCGCTGGCGTCCACGGCAGCAGGTTGATCCCTTGCCGACGCACGACATCACAGAGCGCGCGCTGACGTTGCTGCGGATCGATCTGCGCTAATGCTGCGCGTTGCCAGACCAACTCACCGATACGTTCCTGCCGTTCGGCCAGCAAGGATTCTGTACGCGCATCCCAGGACAGGGTTTCACGCTGACTAAGCAGGCCGGGCTGCACTGCAAGTAAGGCAGGCACATCCAGCTCCGCCGCCATGAAAATGCGCGCATTACGCTGACTGGCCTGACCGCCGAGCGCGGTGATCGCCAACCAGTTGCACTGCTGCAGCGAGTCCGGCTCCATAAACGCGGCCGCCCGGCCATTGGCCAGACGGTATTCAGTGCCGGACTCCCCCCGACGCTGCGCTATGCGATCCGGGTAAGCCAGCGCCAGCAGCACACCAATCCACTTTTCATCCTGCGCATCATTGACCGGCGAGGTAACCGGGAGTCGCTTGAGCAATGCTTGCCACTGTGTTGCCAGCTTGCGCGCCCGCTGCAACGCGTTACGGTCAGCATCCGCGCCACGTGGATCGTCAAACAGGGCCACGCGGCGGCTGATATCCGCGCTCTGTGCGCGGCGCAGCAAATCGCGCTCATCAACCACTGCAGCCAGTCTGGCCGCCAACTGACCCAGGCCCAGACGCTGCCCTTCAACCAGCATATGTGCCAGCCGCGGGTGCATAGGCAAGCGTGTCAGCGTCTCACCGTGCGGGGTTAACTGCCAGCCCTGTGCAGACAGCTGCAAGGCACCGAGCCGCTGCAGCAAGTCTCTGCCTTGCTGCAGCGCCGCAGCGGGTGGCGGATCGAGCCACACCAGCTCGCTGACGTCTTGCACGCCCCAATGCGCCAACTGCAATGCAAGCGGCGCCAAATCAGCCTGTTTTATTTCCGGTTCGCGTTGCGCCGCCAGTTGCTCATGCTGCTGTGCCGACCACAACCGGTAACAAACACCGGGCTCCAGACGGCCCGCTCGGCCTGCACGCTGCTCTGCTGCTGCACGCGACACCCGGCGAGTATGCAAGCCGGTCATACCCGATTGTGGATCAAAGGCAGCCTCGCGCGATAAACCAGCGTCCACCACCACCCGAATCCCCTCGATGGTCAAACTGGTTTCCGCAATAGCGGTTGCCAGCACCACCTTGCGCTGACCCGCCGGGGCCGGTTGAATCGCTTGTCGCTGAGTGCCGAAATCCAGCTCACCGTAGAGCGGCGTCAAGAGCACATCCGCACGACCGTTCAGGCTTTGCTCCAACTGCGCCTGCACTCGGCGGATCTCCGCCGTGCCCGGTAAAAACACCAGTACGCTGCCGTGCTCGTCGTCCAGCGCCTGCATCACCGTCTGACAAACCAGCGGCTCAATAAACTGGCGCGGCTCCCAGGGGGTACCGTAGTTCACCGTCACCGGATACTGACGACCCATACTGGTTATCACCGGCGCATCATCCAATAGCTGACTGACCGCGTCAGCGTCCAGTGTGGCCGACATCACCAACAAACGCAGGGGGTACTCATCGCGCAGGTATTGCTGGGTCTGAACGCAGAGCGCGAGCCCCAAGTCAGCATCCAGGCTGCGCTCATGGAATTCATCGAAGATCACTATGCCCACCCCAGGCAACTCGGGGTCCGACTGCAACTGGCGCTGCAAAATACCTTCGGTTACGACCTCAATGCGGGTGGCCGCACTGACCTTGCTGTCGAGCCGAATACGATAGCCCACAGTCTGCCCCACCGGCTCACCCAGCAAATCAGCCAAGCGCTCCGCCGCAGCGCGTGCTGCCAGCCGGCGCGGCTCAAGCAATATAATCTTCTGCCCTGCCAGCCAATCCACGTCCAACAGCGCCAAAGGCACAAGCGTGGTTTTACCCGCGCCGGGGGGCGCCTGCAGCACCGCCGAGGGGCTATACTCCAATGCCTGCAATAACTCAGGCAGAATCTGCGTGACGGGTAATTCGCTCATGGCTAAACCGTACCGAAAATAGAGGCCGCATTATACGGCTTACGGGCTTTCAGTCAGCCCAAGGCGCAGATATGCTATGCACAACCAGAGCATCGCACAGAACGCCGTGTTTGCCGTGGCCTGGAAAATAGCACCTACCGATTCCCTCACTGCTTTCAGGAGTCCCGCAGTCATGCGTCTCAAGCCCCTAGCCAGCATTCTGCTTGCCACTACTGTCATCACCCAACTTAGCGCCTGCGGTACCGTGTTTTATCCGGAGCGCCGCGGCCAGATCAGTGGAGAAATCGATCCCGGCGTGGCGATTCTCAACGGTATTGGCCTGCTGTTCTATATCATTCCTGGTGTAATCGCCTTTGCTGTCGACTTCGCTACCGGCGCCATATACCTGCCTGACGCGCGCTACAGCCTGGAACCGGAACAACTGCAGCCCGCTATCGATGCCGATGGCAAGGTCGACAAGGCCAAACTTCAGGCGATCATTCGCCAGGAACTGAACCTGGATCTGCCAGTTGAGCAGGCCGAGGAAAGCCGACAGCCACTGCCCAGCCATATCGCCATGCTGCACAGCACACCGCGCGCCTGATGACAGAGCAAACCCACGATGCAACCGAACGCGCTCGCCTACTCAGGCTGGCTACACGTGCTTCGGTCATCGTTGCACTGGTGCTTATAGCGCTGAAGAGTGGAGTCTGGCTGATGTCAGGCTCGGTCAGTCTGCTGGCGGGGTTAATCGACTCATTGATGGACGCGGGTGCCTCCATCATCAATCTGTTTGCCGTCGGCTACGCGCTGAAGCCGGCGGATAAAGAGCATCGCTTCGGGCACGGCAAGGCGGAAGCGCTGGCCGGGCTGGCGCAATCGGCCTTCATTACCGGCTCTGCGGTTCTGGTGCTGCTGCAAGGTATCAACCGGCTGCTGCACCCCCAACCGCTTGAGACCGCCTGGGCTGGCATCGCCGTCATGGTATTTTCCATTGTCGCAACACTCGGCCTACTGGCAATCCAGCAACACGTAATCAAACGCACCCATTCCACCGCCATCAGCGCAGACTCGTTGCATTACCGCTCAGACCTGATACTTAACGTCAGCATTATCGCCGCCTTACTATTGGCGCACTTCGGCATTCAGCGCGCAGATGCTCTATTCGGACTGGGCATTGCGGTATTCATCGGCTATGGCGCCGTGCGCATCGGCCTGGAAGCCATTGCGATACTGATGGATCACGAACTGCCGGACGACGTGCGTGCAGCCTCGCTGGCCATCGCCCGCGCGGTGCCCGACGTCATCGATGTGCACGATCTGCGCACTCGCCAGTCGGGCCACCACTGGTTCATGCAGCTGCATCTTGAGCTGCCCGCTACGCTAACCTTGGCGGATGCGCACGCGCGCGGCGAGCAGGTGCGATTAGCCATCATTGAGCGCTACCCGCAAGCAGACGTGCTGGTGCACAAAGACCCTGCCTAAGCAAAGCAGGCAAAAAAAAGGCGAGCCACCGAGAAAGGTAGCTCGCCTTTTTTATGCGTCCTCCTGCATCCTGATGGGATGTTGCCTTATTCCCGTGCCTTGTGGGCTGGGTAACCGATTGGCAGCACACCTGGTAGGTGATCTTGCCCCAACTCGCCGGATAAGCGAGCCGGTTGGACGATCGGTTCTGGCTGAAACTGTTGACTATAGTAAGCCGACAAGAGCGAAATAACTTTTCTAATATTGCATAAATACTTGCCTTAACAGCAATAAAAACCTAAAAATAGCGATAAATGCGCAATAAGGTAAAAAACCATGAATTCCGTCAACCTTGATCGCTACGACTTGAAGATTTTGGCCGCGTTACAGCAGGACGCTCGTATCAGCAATCAGGAGCTAGCCGAACGCATCGGCCTATCGCCCTCGCCATGCTCACGCCGGGTGAAGCAGCTGGAAGACAGCGGACTGATCAAAAAACAGGTCGCTCTGCTCGATCCAACCATGCTCGGCCTAAAACTGACTGCCTTCGTCATGATCGGCATGGACCGGCATACCCCTGAACGCTTTGCCGGGTTTGAGAAGACTATTCGCGACTGCCCGGAAGTGCTCGACTGCTGCCTGGTAACCGGCATGGATGCCGACTACCACCTACGCGTGGTGGTACCGGATATGGAGCACTATCAGCAACTGCTGCTAGGCACGCTCACGCGGATCGAAGGCGTATCAAGCGTGCGCTCCAGCTTTGTACTCAGCCAAGTACTGGCCAGCACCGAACTGCCATTGAAGCATCTTGGCCTGAACTAATTACCGACTCGCGCGCATGCCAACCAGAGCCGTTATACTGGGCGCCCTTTTTCACTGTCTGGAGCATGCCCCATGACCTACCAACAATTTGAAGCCCTGGCCATGCCAGTCATGATCTTTGCCCTGGTCGCTTTTATGGGTTTTATCGTCTGGGATCTGGCAAAAAAATCAAAGGCCGGACGCTACGGCACTTTCGTCCTGTTTTCAGTTCTGGGCCTGGGCGTTATCGCCTTTGTGATCAAGGAAGTGGTGATCGGTGTTATTGGCTGAGACACTGCCGCTCACCCTCTCCCTGTCGACCCAGCACCAACGACCAGAACGCCACTGAGTCTGACCATTTTACCGCCTGCATCAAAGCCTGAATCCTGATTCACTATAAACAAATAATGAATCCGGATTCAGCTTATGGTTTATCGTACCACCGCCACCCGCCTCGAGCGTGACGAAGTCACCCGCGAGCACATACTCAACTGCGCCCTGCAGCAGGTCGCAGACAGTGGCTTCGGCGCCCTGACCATGAGCGGACTGGCCCGCGCTGCTGGCATTGCCACCGGCAGCCTGTACCGGCACTTCCCCGGCAAAGGCGCGCTGACAGCCGAGGTCTTTGTAAAGGCTACCCGCATTGAGCTCAATACGCTCAAAGAGCAGTTTCTTGCGCCTGGCTTGGCGCATGACCGCCTGCGCAATGGCATCGCGCAGTTTGCCGCCAGAGCCTGGCATAGCCGCCAACTGGCTTACGCCTTGATTGCCGAGCCCGCCGAAGAAGAAGTGGAAACACAGCGCCTTTATTACCGTCAGGCCTACGCCACCATCTACGGCGAGCTGCTGAAAGACGGTGTTGCAGACGGCAGCTTTGTGGTTGAAAACATCCCGCTCACCGCAGCCTGCCTGGTCGGCGCTGTCGCCGAGTCACTCGTTGGCCCACTCTCGCCACAAGCACGCGCCGACCGGGAAAGCGGCTTACCCACTGAAACGCTGGCAGCCGTAACGCGCACCATCACCCGTTTTTGTCTACGCGCACTCGGTGCGAAGGACCTACCGCAATGAACCTACATCACTATGCCGAAACCCACGACGTCACCAACCAGGTACCGCCACTCAGCGCTATCAACCTGTACCGCGATGACCTGCCGCTGCAGGAGTGGGTCAAACGCTATCAGGGCGAATGGGCAGACGCAGCGCTAAACACGTACGGCCAGCTAGCGGGCAGCAGCCTGATGCAGGCCGGTTTTCTAGCCAACGAGAACAAGCCGGTATTCAAGAGCCATGACCGCTGCGGGCACCGCATTGACCTGGTTGAGTTTCATCCCGCTTACCATGAGTTGATGGCTGCCGGCATTGGCGCAGGAGTGACCAGTGCGCCCTGGACTGACCCGCGCCCCGGCGCCCAAGTGGCGCGCGCGGCCACCATGTACCTGCATAATCAGGCCGAGGCCGGCACTAGCTGCCCCATGACCATGACTTACGCCTGTGTGCCCGCGCTGCGTCTACAGCCCGACCTGGCAGAGCACTGGCTGCCGAAAATACTCTCGCGCCAATACGACCCACGCAATCTGCCAGTCGAGCAAAAAACCGGCGCTACTATCGGCATGGCCATGACCGAGAAACAGGGCGGTACCGACGTACGCGCCAATACCACCCGCGCCTATCCCGTGGGCGTCGGCGGTCCCGGCCAAGCCTACGAACTGGTCGGCCACAAATGGTTTTGCTCGGCGCCTATGTGCGACGCCTTCCTGACGCTGGCCCAGACCGACAAGGGATTGAGCTGTTTTCTGCTGCCACGCCACCGCCCGGACGGCTCGCGTAATGAATTTTATATTCAGCGCCTGAAAAACAAACTGGGCAACTGGGCCAACGCCTCCAGCGAAGTCGAGTTTCGCGGTGCACTGGCCTGGATGGTCGGCGCGGAGGGCCGCGGCGTGCCCACTATTATTGAAATGGTCTCACTGACTCGCTTCGACTGCATGATCGGCTCCAGCTCGCTGATGCGTCAGGCACTCACCCAGGCAGCGCACCACTGCGCGCACCGCATGGTCGGCACCCGCGTACTCAATGAGCAGCCGCTGATGCAGAACGTACTCGCCGATCTGGCACTGGAGAGCGAAGCGGCGCTGGCACTGACCATGCGCATGGGCAAGGCGCTCGACTCCGTACATGACGAACAGGAAGACAAGTTCGCACGCCTGGTAACAGCAATTGGCAAATACTGGATCTGCAAACGCGCACCGGGCATGATCAACGAGGCACAGGAATGCCTGGGCGGCACCGGTTATGTGGAGGACAGCATACTGCCGCGCCTGTACCGCGAAGCACCGGTCAACTCGATCTGGGAAGGCTCCGGCAATGTGCAGTGCCTGGACGTGCTGCGCGCCCTATCCAAAGAGCCAGGCGTACTTGATGTGTTATTTGCCGAACTGGGCGACGGGCACGGCTCGGCAGTGCTAAAGCAACAAATTGAGCAACTCAAGCAACAGTTCGGTGACACCGATGAAATTCAGCACCGCGCACGCCAACTGACCGAAGACGTCGCTACCGCGCTACAGGCCAAACTATTACTTGAGGCAGGCAACAGCAGCGTCTCCGACGCCTTTATCGCTAGCCGTCTGGGCCAGCATGGTCAAGCCTACGGGACGCTGCCACGCGGCCTGAACCTAGCGGCGCTGATTGCGCGCTCCACACCAGCCGGTTTTCAGGAGTAAGGCATGACGCTAGCACAGCAAGATATCGACGCTCGTGTACAGGCAGGCTTCGCCAAGGCCGCCTTCATCAATGATCTGGGTATTCGCCCGACCGCCTGCGGGCCCGGTTGGGTTGAGGCAGAGCTGCAAATCCTGCCACGCCACAGCCAGCAGAACGGCTTCGTACATGCCGGGGTGCAAACCACCCTCGCCGACCATAGCGCTGGCGCAGCAGCAGCGACCTTGATCCCTGACGGATTCGGCGTGCTAAGTGTGGAGTTCAAAGTCAACCTGCTACGCCCCGCACTTTGCGCTACCCTGTTATGCCGCGCGGAGGTCCTCAAGCCCGGAAAACAGATCTGCGTGGTCGAAGCAGAGGTCTTTGCATGGGCAGACGGCAAAAAACGCTTGTTCAGCAAAGCAACTGTGACCCTCGCCGTTATGCCTATTGCCGACACCCAGCCGCGCTGATTACACAAGGTTAGATTGCATGGCCCAACGCCCTCTTCCAGCAAAACGCCCACACCAGAAGGCTAACAGCAAGCCGCGACGCCAGCCCGCGCCACCGCCTGCCAATCCGCAGTTGATTGCGCTGAACAAACCTTTTGACGTGTTAACGCAGTTTACCGATGGACAGGGGCGGGCAACACTCAAGGATTTTATTGACCTGCACGGGGTTTACCCGGCCGGACGCCTGGATCGTGATAGCGAAGGTCTGTTATTGCTGACCAACGACGGACAATTGCAGGCACGCATTACCGATCCCAAGCACAAACTGGCAAAAACCTATTGGGTTCAGGTAGAGGGCGAGCCGACGCCAGAGCAGCTTGACCAATTACGCGCCGGACCCGTGCTGAATGACGGCCCCACCCGCCCCGCTGACGTTGAAGCCATTGCCGAACCCACCCTCTGGCCTCGCAATCCGCCGGTGCGCTTCCGCAAAAGCATTCCGACCCATTGGCTGGCAATCACGATTCGTGAGGGACGCAATCGCCAGGTTCGACGCATGACTGCCGCCGTAGGCTTGCCGACACTGAGGCTGGTACGCGTCAGTATTGGCGATTGGCAGCTAGGTGAGTTGCAGCCCGGCCAATGGCGAGAGCTGGCAATTACCACCTGATAAAATGTTAGCAACGCAAGCCAAACAGACGAAACACAAACCCCAACAGCCAGATTGGGCCGATCAGCAGGAACTGTACATCCTTGAAAAAAGACGGTTTTTTACCTTCCAGATGATGACCAATGAACTGGCCAACCCAAGCCACTACAAAGACGGCTACGCAGGGCCAGAACACGTAGGTCATCATGCTCAAAATCAACAACATCAAGAGCGAGATCACTAGCATCACAGCAGCAATGCGCCATGAGAGCGTAAGGTAAAAGGCCAGAGCCGCAGCTACCGCAAGCATGGATACCCAGGGATGAATCGCCCACAGAATGCCCAGCACACTAAAGGTGATCAGCGGGACGCAGATCCAGTGCAGCAACTTGTTGACGGGGTTGAGATGGCTTTCGCCGTACTCGTCGAACCATTGATCTATCGCTTTCATGTAGCACCCTTATTATCGATTTAGTCAGGTGTTCATTGTTGGACCAGTGTAAGTCAACAAGCTTATAAGGCGCCACAGGCGACATCATTGACAACCGGCAGACAAGCAGTGAACATCTGCAACACACGCCGATTGGCGTCCCCGTTCGCGGAAAGGGCTGCGCCCGCTGTACCCAACACCTGTTTATTCATACGACACCCAGCCTGCCTGGCGGACACAGGCCCGATAAGGGAATCGTATGTCCACGACCAAAGCACCAAGCAACCCGATTAGTCACGGCCGCATCAACCTCGAACAGCAGCGCAAGCGCGCCAAAGAGCTGCTGAAAGCGCTCAAAGCGGGCGACAACGAAGCGTTGTTGCGCATCAGCCGTTGGTTACCGCCGCGCAGCGAAGCACTGCGTTTGGCCGAAGCCCAGTTGGTGATCGCCCGCGAAGCCGGCTTCAGCAGCTGGCCCAAATTGAAAGCGCATATCGATAGTCTTGATCATGCCAGCCGCAAACTGCTGCGCCACGGTGACCAGGATTTGCGTACTCTGCACATCCGCTGCGGCAGTGATATTCAGCACAGTCTTACTATCGCCGGCTTCAATGGCGACTTTCTGGAATTTTCCGATCCCTACTGCATCGGCCCGCTCAGCGACCAGGCACCTGAAGCGCTTTTACGCGAACGCGCTGACTTTCTCGCTGAGGCCTTTGATCTGGCGCCCGCCGATGCGCTCGCACGCCAACAAAAGAGCTACCAGTGTCTGCAGCAGCTGGGTCATTACCAACGCATCGTGCTCTGGTTTGAGCACGACAGCTACGACCAGTTGATCCTTGCGTATCTACTGCAGCAATTACAGCAGCTAAAACCAACAGCAAAAATCGAACTCGTTGCCGTCGACCAGATTCCAGGCGTAAAACGCTTCATCGGTATTGGCCAGTTGGCACCCGACCTGCTCAGTTGGCTGTGGCCACAGCGCCAACCAGTCAGTGATGCGTTGCTGGAACTGGGTACGCAAGCTTGGCACGCACTGACTGCGCCAAGTCCGCAAGCCCTGTTACGGCTGATAAAACAGGGCACACCCGCGTTACCCATGCTGGGCAAGGCGCTGGAGCGGCATTTGCAGCAGTTGCCTGGCCAGCACGATGGCTTGGGCCTGACCGAGCGACTAACACTGCAGATTGTTCAGCAAAGCGAGTCGCTGACCGTCGGGCAGGTCTTTCGTGAGCTGATGGTCACGCACGAGCCGCTGCCCTACCTTGGCGATATGATGTTCTGGTGGCTATTACAGCCGCTGCTGCTCGGCGACACACCGCTGCTGCAAATCGACGACCACCAGCCAGACTGGCCACAACGTCCGCTACGCCTCACCGCGAAAGGCCAGGCGGTGCTGCTTGGCGAGGCTGATGGCTTTGCCGCCCGCGCCAGCGGCTATTGGGTTGGCGGAGTCAAATTAACACCCGCGCAGCCGCATTGGCGCTACGACGCCGCACAACAGCAACTGCATTATCACCACCGCTGAGACGTCGCACCGCTGCCCGACAGCGGTCTGAGATGATAAGCTAGCGCACTGTTTCGCAGGGCTTGTGCCGCACGCATGCCGCAAGCCCTGCCCAATGCATAGCCAACGAGTTGGAATCCAGATAGATGCCACAACCCAATCCCTTCAAGCCGGTCGTTCTCTGCCTGTCCGGCCATGACCCGAGCGGCGGCGCCGGCTTGCAGGCTGACATCGAAGCGCTGCTGGCCCAAGGCTGTCACGCTGCGCCAGCCGTGACCGCACTCACGGTGCAAAACACCGTCGATGTCACAGACTTCCGCGTGCTTGATCGCGAATGGGTACTGGCCCAAGCCCATGCCGTACTCAGCGACATGCCCGTCTCTGCCGTCAAGCTGGGGATGCTGGGGAGTGTCGGCATGGTCGATACCATTATCGAGATCATGCAGGCCAACCCGGGCTTGCCTTTGGTCTGCGACCCGGTACTACGCGCCGGTGGCGGCGGATCACTGGGTAAAGAGGATGTCGGTTTTGCCATGCGTGAACGCCTGCTGCCGCTCGCCTTGATCGCTACCCCGAATCTGCCCGAAGCACGCATTCTCGCTGAGCTGCCTACAGGCAGCGCCGATGAGTGCGCAGCCAAACTGCTGCCCTACTGCCAGAACCTGCTGATCACCGGTGGCCATGGCGACGAAGCCGACATTCACAACCGTTTGTACTGCAAGGACGGCAGCCAACACGACTTTACCTGCGCGCGCCTGCCCGGCAGCTATCATGGCTCCGGCTGCACACTAGCCAGTGCCCTGAGTGGCCGCTTGGCTCTCGGCGAAGATCTGGTCAGCGCTGTCAGGTCAGCGCTCGACTACACCTGGCGCACCCTGCGCGACGCCGAAAAACCGGGCCACGGCCAATACGTGCCGCGCCGCCTGCCGTTGGACTTCTGCTCGTGAGCCAACGCGGCCTGTATGCCATTACTGACAGCGCACTGCTGGCCAATGGCAAGCTGCTGCCTTTTGTCGAAGCCGCGCTACAAGGCGGTGCTCGCTGGTTGCAATACCGTGATAAATCAGGTGATCGGGGCCGCCGGCTGGACGAAGCCAGCCAGCTGGCGCAAGTGTGCAAGCGCTATGACTGCCAATTGATAATCAACGATGACCTGGCGCTGGCCAGCCGCCTTGGCGTTGGTTTGCACCTGGGTCAGGAAGATGGCTCACTGCATGAAGCACGTCAGCAGCTTGGTTCGCAGGCGTTGATTGGCGCCACCTGTCACGCCAGCCTTGAGCTAGCCGACCAGGCCGTCAACGCAGGCGCCAGCTATATTGCCTTTGGCCGCTTCTTTCAGTCGGTCACCAAACCCGGCGCCCCAGCAGCCACACCCGTACTGCTGCAGCAGGCGCGCCAACGCTTCACCCTGCCGATCATTGCTATCGGCGGCATCACCCTGCACAACGCGCCGCAACTACTCGGCGCCGGCGCCGACTACCTGGCCGTGATCAACGGCCTGTTCGGCGCTTCTGATGCTGGCGCCGTGCAACAGCGTGCCAGCAATTTCAGCCAACTCATTAATGCCTGTTGAGAGAGTTCACCATGTCTCAGTCCCGTTCCGAATCCCTGTTTGCCAGCGCCCAGAAACACATCCCAGGCGGCGTCAACTCGCCGGTGCGCGCCTTTAAAAGCGTCGGCGGTACGCCGCTGTTTTTCAAGCACGCCGAAGGTGCCTACGTTACTGACGAAGACGACAAGCGCTACGTTGACTATGTCGGCTCCTGGGGCCCGATGATTCTGGGCCACAGCCATCCGGACGTCCTGGATGCCGTGCGCAATCAGTTACAGCATGGTCTGTCCTATGGCGCGCCAACAGCGATGGAAACCGAAATGGCCGATCTGGTCTGCGCGCTGGTGCCCTCCATGGATATGGTGCGCATGGTCAGCTCCGGTACCGAAGCCACCATGAGCGCCATCCGGCTGGCGCGGGGCTACACCGGCCGCGATAGCATCATCAAGTTTGAGGGCTGCTACCACGGCCACTCCGACAGCCTGCTGGTCAAGGCTGGGTCCGGCGCACTGACCCAAGGCGTGCCCAATTCCGCCGGTGTACCCGCCGCTTTTGCCAAGCACACGCTCACCCTGCCCTTCAACAACATCGACGCAGTGCGCGAAACCCTGGCCGAGGTCGGTAAAGATGTCGCCTGCATCATTGTTGAGCCCGTAGCAGGCAATATGAACTGTGTGCCGCCAGCGCCGGGCTTCCTGCAAGGTCTGCGCGACGCCTGTGACGAGCACGGCGTAGTGCTGATTTTTGATGAAGTAATGACCGGCTTCCGGGTGGCCCTTGGCGGCGCGCAGGCGCTCTACGGCGTTAAACCGGACCTGACTACTTTCGGCAAGATTATCGGCGGCGGCATGCCGGTCGGCTGCTTCGGCGGCAAACGCGAAGTGATGGAACAGATCGCGCCGCTCGGTCCGGTTTATCAGGCTGGCACTCTGTCCGGCAACCCACTGGCCATGGCGGCGGGTCTGACTACGCTCAAACTGATCAGCCGCGACGGCTTCCACGATGAGCTGACCGATTACACCAGCCGCCTGCTGGCTGGTTTGCAACAACGGGCTGACGCCGCTGGCGTGCCCTTCGTCACGACCCAGGCCGGTGGTATGTTTGGTCTGTACTTTTCTGACGCAGACAAGATCGTTACCTTCGATGACGTTATGACCAGCGACGGTGAACGCTTCAAGCGGTTCTTCCACCTGATGCTGGACGGTGGCGTGTATTTGGCGCCCAGCGCTTTCGAGGCCGGATTTACTTCCATCGCCCATGGCGATGCCGAGCTGCAGCTCACCCTGGACGCGGCCGAGAAGGCCTTCGCCGCCTTATGATGAGTTTGCTATACGGGCTGCTGAGCGCAGCCCTGCTAGGGCTCAGCCTATGGTTATGGCAACGCCGCAACAGGTTGCACGAGAACGCTCGCGGCGCTGTCACCGCGTCTTTGCTGGCGCTGCTGTTACCGGCTGCCAGCAGTCTGCTGCTGACTCTGGACAGCCTGGCGCTGGGTGAAACTGTTACCCATATCCAAAGGATTCTCGGTCTGGCCGCGCAAAGCATCAGCTTGCCACTGCTGGGCCTGACCGCCTTCTACCTGGCGTTTGGCCTGCGTTGGCAGCCCGCAAACTGGGGGCGCATCCTGCTCGGCCTGATGGCCGCTTTTGAGCTGACCCGTCGCATGGATATGCAACACGGCTATCAATGGAGCATCAGCCTGATCGGCCTGACTCTGCTGATACTTGCCTGCATGCTGATATTACGCCGTGATCTGCGGCCAGTATTAGCCGGCATTATCGCCACAATCGGCATTCTTGCCCCGTTATTTAGCCCCGGCGCGGCGGCACTGGCTGGCCTCCTCGACAGTTCGGCACTGGCGCTGTGGTTATTCCCCGCGCTACTAGGTGCAGGACTGACTGTTGGCCTGCTCAGCGAACAGGCGCACAATAGCGCTAATCGAAGTGCCAAAGAACCGACTGCCGAGAGGATCTGAAAACACCATGCACCGCCTGCTGCCAAGGCTCACACTGATCGGTTTATTGCTCGCGCCCGCCATCCAGGCCAATGCAGAGACTGACAATACACTACTGATCAGCGCCAACGATCGCTGCGCCTTCGAGCGCGTGAACAACGACAGCCTGCAGCTGGCGATCGATACCTGTATCAGTGCGGCAGACAAGGGCGACATGAAGGCGCAATACGAACTGGGCCAACTCTACTTCAGTGGCGAGCGCGTGGAGCAGAACTACGAGACTGCCCTGCAATGGCTGGAACAAGCCTCTATTCAAGGCGAACCCCGCGCGCAATACCGCCTCGGCATGATGCACTTCAAGGGTGAAGGGGTGCAGCGCAACCTGCCGCAGGCTTACGTCATTCTGAAAATGGCGTCCATTAACGGCCATGACGCCGCCATGGACAGTGCCGACCTGGTCGCACTGCAGATGAATCAGCAGGAAATGAGTGCCGCCACCCATGTACTGGGTACGCTGTTTCGGGATTATCTGGCGCAGATTCGGGAAGAGCAGTTGAGTGGGACGCTCAAGACGGAAGAGCCTCAGTTGCGGCCTGAGTCTAATGCGGAAGAGATTGAGGAATTGTTGGAGTAGTCTTCGCCGCCTTGTTTAGGCTTGGCATAACGTCCAACGAAACTCGCTCATGATGCTTGAAGCTGGTGTTTTAACTCACTTACGTTTTCGCCTTTAGGCGAGCCAAGGGGGCATGTTTGCCCATGCCCCCTTAGCGATCCCCCAGGGCACCCAGCTGCGCGGCCCTGCGGGTACGCTGCGTTGCTCGCCCGCTCAGATGGGATTAGATAGTACGTGCAGTCACAGGCCTTTTGCGCAAGAGGTCAGGCCAGACAATCAAACTCAAAAATCACGCGGTGGCTCGCCATAAATCCCCGTTCCAAGCTGTCGAGTAACGCAGGGGTTGAGCGATTGAGCCGAGGAATGTTGGGGGCGCCTAGCCTGAGCGAAGCGAGTTCCGCAGGCG